>Ga0206884_1001_pt1 | contig 297435 bp, 276 predicted proteins | sample Alteio_BWOrgCont_FD_152914 | JGI IMG/M metagenome (GOLD analysis project Ga0206884, IMG submission 152914) | Enriched cells from forest soil in Barre Woods Harvard Forest LTER site, Petersham, Massachusetts, United States -... | ecosystem: Environmental > Terrestrial > Soil > Temperate forest > O...
TTTCTTTGTGGCAATGGATTGCAGTAATGTTTTGCGTATGCCTTCGACGGCGATCTGTAATTCTTCTTGTTTCACGCGCTCTTCTAATCGATCGACTTCTAGGGCTAACGCAATTTGATGTGCGCAGGTTTCAATAAATTGCATTTGTTCTGGCGTAAATAATTGCTCTGTACGTGGTTGTATTCGTAATACCCCTATCGGGGCAAGAGAGGTCGAGAGGGGAATGTAAAGCGCATTTGAAAAAGAAAGTGTATCTGTTCCTAATCCTGCTCGTTGTCCGAGTTCAAATACCCACTGTGCAATGCCTTGCTCTTTAACGGATAATTTTTGCGCTAGATAATTATTTTCTGGTAATAACGCGATGACGTCGCTATTAATATTATCAGCAATAAATTGAGTACCGGTTTCAATGAGTTTGTCGACGCCACGGATTGTCGCGAGTTGTCGACTTAAGGTATATAACGCTGCGGTTTGATGCGAAATTTGTCGAGCGGTTTCTGCTTGTCGGTGTACTAATATCGTTAATTGACTGATAATTTGTGATACCACAAGCATTACTAGCATGGTAAATAGATATTGCACATCTGCAACGGCCAAACTATAAATGGGCGGAATAAAGAAAAAATCGTATGCTAATACACTGAGTATGGATGCGAATATCGATGGGCCTACACGACCAAATAAAGCAACCAGTGTTACGCCCAATAAATACACCATGATTAAATTACTGGAAGCGAGTAATGGCGCGAGCGCAATATTAACACCTGTAGCGAGTGTAATAATGCCTAGCGTAAATCCATATATTTTCCAGGGTGTGGATTTTTTTACCGAAGGATTTTTGTCGGGTTTATATTTGCTGGATTTGCCGGTCATAATATAAACATCAATTTCACCGCTGTTGCGCACCATTTCATCCGCTAAACTGCGTCGGAACCAATTGTACCAGCGTGTGTGAATATATTTCCATATCATAATTTGCGTGACATTTTGTTCGTGTGAAAAATCCATGACTTCTTTCACAATATCAAAACCCGTGAGTATTCGTGTTTCAGCACCCAATTGTTCTGCTAAGCGTAAGTTTTGAATAGCGGTATTACGTTTTATTTCACTGGAACGAAGTCGCGGCGTTTCGATATACACGGCAATCCATTTTGCTTGTAAGCTGTGTGCTATTCGTTTTGCCGCACGAATCAGTTTAAGCGATTCGGGTTCGGGTCCAACACACACGAGTATTTTATCTTGAGTTCGCCAGACTTGTTTGATGCCTTGATCTTGTCGATATAATAAAACTTCAGTGTTTACCCATTCAGCAGTAATGCGTAAAGCTAATTCACGCAATGCAATTAAATTACCTTTACGAAAAAAATTTTCAGCCGCGAGTGTCGCTTGAGCAGGAACATAGACTTTCCCTTCTTTTAAACGGTCGAGTAATTCTTCGGGCGGGATATCAACAAGCTCAATCGTATCTGCCATTTCTATCATGAAGTCGGGTACAGTTTCTTTGATCGGCGCATAAATAATTTGTGCGACATCATCGTTTAAACTTTCAATATGTTGGACATTCAGTGTCGTATAGACATCAATTCCACGATCTAATAATTCTTTAATATCTTGCCAGCGTTTAGCGTGTCGTAAATGAGGTGCATTGGTATGTGCCATTTCGTCGACTAACATTAATCCCGGAGATCGTTTCAGTGCGGCATCAAGATCAAACTCAGCGATTGTTATGCCATGATATTCAATCATTTGGCGAGGTAAAGATTCAAATTTTTGTAACAGGCCTTCGATTTCTTGTCGGCCATGTGATTCTGCTATACCTACAATAATATCCAGTCCCTTTGATCGTTCTTGAAGTGCGTCTTGCAGCATAGCGTGGGTTTTACCGACACCGGGAGCAGCACCTAAATAAATTTTAAGTTTTCCGCGTTTTTCTTTACGCGCTTCGCTTTGTGCGCGTTGCAATAATTTTTCAGGGTTTGGGCGTTGTTCTGCCATCAGTATTCCTTAATTGATCAAGGGCTATATTTAACAATAAAACATTCACTCGCGGTTCGCCTAAGATTCCAAGTGTGCGGGCTTGTATATGCTCTTGTATTAATTGGCGTATTTCAACTTCAGGAATACCACGAGTAGTCGCAATCCGTGAGGCTTGATAAAAAGCGGCGGCGGGACTTATTTCTGGATCTAAACCACTGCCAGAAGCGGTAACTAAATCGACAGGAATGGCTTGATTATTTTTTGGGTCAAACTTTTTTAAATTAACAATGCGATCTTTTATAGAGATTAAAAAGCTTGTATTTAACGGCCCCATATTTGATCCTGAAGAAGACGCGCCGTTATAGGGGAAGGGAGTCGTCGCAGAAGGGCGACCCCAAAAGTAATTGGGATCAGTAAACGACTGGCCAATTAAAACAGAGCCTATTATTTTATTATGGTTATCTTTAATCAAGCTGCCATTGGCTTGCCACGGAAATAATAATTGCGCGATTTCGGTCACAACAACGGGGTAAATAAAACCCGTTAATACCGTAAATAATAGCAGCACTAAAAAAGCGGTTCTAAACATGAAATAATCCTACGCTGACTAATAATACATCAATTAATTTAATACCGATGAAGGGTGCAATTAATCCACCTACGCCGTAAATTAACGCATTACTTCGTAAAAGTTTAGCGGCTGAAACGTGATGATATCTGACACCGCGTAGCGCCAGTGGAATTAAAAGAATAATAATTACCGCATTAAATATCACGGCGGATAATATTGCACTTTCGGGCGTGGCAAGATGCATAATATTTAACGTATTTAATACAGGATAGGTTGTGGCAAATGCAGCGGGTAAAATGGCAAAATATTTTGCCACATCGTTTGCAATACTAAAGGTAGTTAGCGCTCCGCGTGTCATTAATAATTGTTTGCCGATTTCAACAATTTCAATTAATTTTGTTGGATTTGAGTCTAGATCGACAAGATTTCCGGCTTCTTTGGCGGCTTGTGTTCCCGTGTTCATCGCAACCGCAACATCGGCTTGTGCTAACGCTGGTGCATCGTTTGTTCCATCACCCGTCATAGCTACTAAATGGCCCTCGCTTTGTAAACGACGGATTAATGTCAGTTTATCTTCAGGTTTTGCATTCGCCAGAAAATCATCGACACCCGCTTCTGCTGCAATAGCTGCAGCCGTCAGTGGATTATCACCCGTCACCATAATGGTTTTAATTCCCATCTTGCGCAATTCTGCAAAACGTTCGCGAATGCCGCCTTTGACAATATCTTTGAGATGTATGACACCCAATACTTTTTTGGCTTCTACCACAAGTAATGCCGTACCGCCTTGGCGAGAAATAGTCTCTACTGTTTTTTGAATGCTATCCGGAAAAGTACCACCTATTTCTTTAATATATTCTTCAATCGCTTGTGCGGCGCCTTTTCGAATTTGTCGGTCAGGTAAATTCGCACCGCTCATACGTGTTTCTGCAGTAAAGGGAATAAACGTTGCATTGAGTTTTGATATATCACGACCGCGGATGCCGTATTTTTCTTTAGCTAAAATAACAATGCTACGTCCTTCGGGGGTTTCATCAACAAGCGAGGCGAGCTGTGCTGCATCGGCTAATGTTTCGACAGAAATACCGTCTGCAGGAATAAATTCTGTGGCTTGTCTGTTGCCTAAAGTAATGGTTCCTGTTTTATCCAATAATAAAATATCAACATCGCCGGCCGTTTCTACAGCATGTCCAGACATGGCAATGACATTCGCTTGGATCATTCTGTCCATGCCCGCAATGCCAATGGCGGAAAGTAAACCGCCAATAGTCGTGGGTGCAAGACACACAAATAAAGCGACTAATACGGTAATCGTTACAACTTTTCCTGCACCGACTGCCATGACACTATAAATAGAGAAGGGCAGTAAGGTTGCGCAAACCAATAAAAATACAATAGTCAGTGCGGCTAATAAAATAGTCAGTGCAAGTTCGTTGGGCGTTTTTTGTCGCTTCGCGCCTTCCACTAAAGCAATCATGCGATCTAAAAAAGTTTCGCCGGGATTGGATGTGATGCGAACAATAAGCCAATCAGAAATGACTAACGTTCCACCCGTGACTGCACTGCGATCACCGCCGCTCTCTCTGATAACGGGGGCACTCTCTCCTGTGATAGCACTTTCATTGACGGAAGCGATACCTTCAATGATTTCGCCATCACTGGGAACAAAATCTCCGGCTTCGATTAAAACAATATCTCCTGCGCGTAAAACACAAGATTGTACCAGTGTTATTTTTGCGTTTTTAGACGTACCCGCAAGTTTTTTGGCTTGAATTTCACGACGTGCTTTACGTAACGTTTGCGCTTGTGCTTTTCCGCGTCCTTCAGCCATTGCTTCTGCAAAGTTTGCAAACAGCAGCGTAAACCAAAGCCATAGTGTAATCGCGAAAATAAATTTTGCAGGAGCTTCACCGTATCCTAATACGGCTTGAAAAAATAAAACGGTAGTTAATATAGAACTGATATAAACAGTAAACATGACAGGATTAAGAATTTGATGTTGTGGAACTAATTTTAAAAAAGCATCGCGGATTGCAATATTAATAACCATAGAGTTTCCATAGCATCAGATGTTCGACGATAGGACCGAGCGAAAGTGCAGGAAGAAAAGACAGCGCGCCTAAAATAATAGTCACGCCGACTAATAAAATAATAAACAACGGCGTATGGGTTTCGAGGGTTCCTGCGCTGGTGGGAATAATTTTTTTTCGTACGAGTGACCCGGCAATGGCGATGGCAGGAATGGCAATCCAATATCGTGCGATTAACATGGCAATTCCGCCGACAATATTATAGAAGGGCGTATTGGCGTTTAATCCTGCAAAAGCACTGCCGTTGTTATTTCCCATAGACGAAAAAGCATAAAGAATTTCTGTGAATCCATGCGCGCCAGGATTCGCAATAGAACTGATGCCCAGTTGTGTAACTGAGCCTACTGCCGTAGAAAGTAATACCGTGAGTGGCATGACTAATACGGCAATCGACGCCATTTTCATTTCAAAAGGCTCGATTTTTTTGCCTAAATATTCGGGTGTGCGTCCAACCATTAAGCCAGATACAAATACGGTAATAATAATCAGCATTAACATGCCATATAAACCTGAACCTACGCCGCCAAAAATAACTTCACCTAAGTGGATCATCCATAATGGCACTAATCCACCCAAGGGCGTGAAAGAATCTAGCATAGCATTTACCGATCCATTGGATGCAGCGGTTGTGGCTGTTGCCCATAATGCAGACGTTGCAATACCAAAACGCGTTTCTTTGCCCTCCATATTTCCGCCAACAATACCCATATGCGTTAGCGCAGGATTGCCGTGTTGTTCAGCCATCACACAGACAATTAAAAACGGAATAAAAATAATATACATTGCCGCTAAAATTGCCCAGCCCTGTTTTTTGTCTTTGACCATCATCCCAAAGGTATAACAGAGCGCAGCGGGAATTAATAATATCGCAAGTAATTCTAAGAAATTACTGAGTGCCGTAGGATTTTCAAACGGATGAGCCGAGTTAACATTGAAAAAACCACCGCCATTCGTGCCCAATTGTTTGATTGCAATTTGAGAAGCAACCGGCCCCATCGGAACAGTATGTTGTGAATTAATCACAAGTGATGGCTCAAAATTTTGAATGACGCCCTGTGAAACTAATATCACAGCAAAAATTAAAGACAGGGGAATTAAAATATACATCAGACTTCTTATGGCATCGACCCAAAAATTGCCTAATTGAGATCCTTCATGTCGCACAATGCCTCTAATTAATGCTACTAATAAAGCCATACCCGTTGCGGCGGAAAGAAAATTTTGTACAGTGAGCGCCATCATTTGGGTGAAATAGCTCATCGTTGTTTCACCGCCATAGGATTGCCAATTCGTATTGGTTGCAAAACTTGAGGCGGTATTAAATGCTGAGTGCGCTTCGGGTGCTGAAAAGCCGAGTGGATTGAGGGGGAGATAAAATTGGAGGCGCTGAATAAAATATACCGCTAACAGCCCCAATAAATTAAATAGCAGCATAGCGAATAAATAATTTTTCCAATTCATTTCTTCTGCAGGTTGAATACCACACATATGATAAATAACATTTTCGACACGGCCAAGTTTCTTCTCATAGATTTTTGCCATATACCAGCCGAGTGGCTTGACGAGTAACGTTAAAATAACAAGATATAAAATAATCTGGGCTATATCCATTTAAAATAGCTCTGGATAAAATAAGACAATTAATAAATAGATAAATATAAAAAAAGTAATAAACCCGCAAATAATATAGAGCTCCATTATTTTTTCTCCGATAACGCATCAAAAAATTTAATTAAGCTTATACACAGAACAAAGAAGAGTAGCGTTATGCCAATTAATAGGAGATCAGTCATTTTATCCCTTAAAAAAAGTAAAAAACATGGCAATGGCAGAAATAAGCATGCCGCCAAAGGTTGTCCATACGAATGTTTTAGAGAGCATTTTGCTTTTATATTGTCCCATGATTTTTTCGTTTTTTGCAATTAAAGCGATAATAAAAATTAATGGAACCGCAACAACGCCGTTTAATACCGCCGAATAAATTAAGGCCTTGATTGGGTCTATGCCGATGAAATTAATAATTAATCCTACGACAGTAGAAAGGGTAATAATTCCGTAAAATTTACGCGCATGTTTTAATTTTAAATTTAATCCCTCTTGCCAATTGAAGGCTTCGCTTACTGCATAGGCTGATGATCCGGTCATGACTGGGATAGCCAGAAATCCTAATCCAATAATCCCAATCGCAAAAATCAGCTTGGCTAAATAACCCGAATGCGGAAACGTATGAACAAAAGGCTCGAGTGCTTTTGCTGCATCTGCCGATGTTGCAATATCAGTGATGCCATTGGCATGCAACACAGTGGCGGTTACAACGATAATGGCCCAGGTTCCAATTTCGGAAATAAACATGCCCAAAAAATTATCTATCCGTATTCTTTTGATTAAGCCCCAGTTAAGACGATGTTTATTGTCTAAATTATTGGAGGTTCTTATTTTTTCTTCTTCTACAACCATAGACGCTTGCCAAAAAAATAAATAGGGCGTGATAGTCGTGCCTAATAAACCCGTCACAATAAATAAAAATTGATAATTGAATTCAATATGAGGAATAACTGTTGCTTTGAGTAATGTTCCCCAGGGTTCATGAACCATGAATACCGTAATAGGGTATGCAATTAAGGTCAGACATAACCATTTTAAATAATTGGCGTAGTTTCTATACGAAACAAATATTTGTAGCGTTAATATAATGGCTGCAAATACTAGAATAAGAACAGCAAGATCGATGTGTATGGGCAGAACAAGATTTGCCGCTGCTGCCATCGCGCCGATATCAGCGCCTATATTAATCGTATTGGCAATCAGTACGAGTACTACTGCAAGGGTTAATACGCGTGATCCGTAATGTGTCTTAATCACACCGGCTAAGCCTTTACCGGAAACAGCACCAATACGTGCACATGCTTCCTGAACCGCTACCAGTAAAGGTAACATAAACAGCGCGGTCCATAATAAGCCATAACCAAATTGTGCACCGGTTTGAGAGTACGTCGCAATTCCTGAGGGATCATCATCTGCAGCACCCGTGACTATGCCGGGCCCAAATATTCTCAGAAATTTTTTCAGGCGCTTCACTAGAGTAATACTCCTATTCCTGTGCCGACATAATGATTAAATCCGCCGAGATTACCGCTAATACGTTGACCCACTTCGAGATCAACAGTGAAATTAGGTAATAGGGCATAGATAATTCCTGCATCGCTATTTGATCCGCTATTCTCTGTAGGATTGGTTTTCGTTTGGCCATAAATTTCTACATAAAGATCAAGTTTATCTGTTGCTGAATAGGTAAAAACGACATCAGGATTAATGCTGTTAAATCTTCCGCCATTATTTAAAGTGGGTAGGGTTTCTGTGCTGCCGCCTAACATAAAAGATAAATTAAATGTTGGATTAAAAGTATAGCTAACAATGCCATTAAACGCTGCGCCTAATCCATCGCTTCCATAAGAAGTACTACCCGAGGGAAGAGTGGCGAGTACTTCAATAGCATCGAGCCAGTTTTGGTTATAGCCCATTTCATGTTTAATGCCAATGGTAGAAGAAGCGTATCCAGAGGTTGTCATCGATTGGTGAATAAAATTTGGCGGTAAAATAACCAGTTCATTATTATCAGGCAAGCCGATGCGTAATTCTGCTTCGGGAAAGTTTTGTTGATAGCCTGCAGAATGAGTAAGTTCTTGATATTCATAGCCCGCTTCTAATACGGCTTTTCCAAACGGCACGGCGCAAGCGCTATCGCCGATGGTGGGTCTGTCTAAAATATTAATTAAAACAGAATTGTTTTCGCCGCAGGGATTACTGATTTCATCCGCAAAAGCATTTGTGCTTATGCCATAGCTTAAAATTAAAACCAATAATTTACAGTGTTTTTTGTGCATCATAAATGGTCATCAGTATCGTTATCAGCGTCTGATTTTGTTTTATGAATGGTTTTGTCTTTATGATGGGGAGGCGCGTAGAGCGTATAAAATTTAAGTGCTTGAGTAGAAGAAGTATTAATAACATTATGTTCAGTTCCAGCGGGAATAATAATAACATCATCTTCTTTAATACTATGCTCTTTATTATTCATGATAACTTTGCCTTCGCCTTGTTCAATTCTAAAAAATTGATCGGTGGTGGCGTGAATTTCCATTCCCACTTCTTCATGCGGTTTGAGACTCATGAGCACTAATTGGACGTGTTGTCCCGTGAACAACACTTCTCTGAAGTTTTTGTTGGTAAGGGTGAGTTTTTCGATGTTGTTGATATATCCTGTCATATACTGTTGCTCCTGTTAAAATAACAGGAATAATATAACAGAGTCTTCGCTTTTAGGAGAGGATTTGCTGTGTGGGTAGGCAGAATGTTCCCGTGATGTACATCAAACTAGAAATACACGATGGCCTGGCTCTCTTAAGCCGTAGTTTTCTTCTCTAAACAAATGGTACTGACGCGATCTTTATAAATCATTTGCAGAATAGGGGTATTCAAAAAAATAACATTCTCTGATGTTGCAATAATTGTACCGGTAAGTTTAATACCGTTCTTGAGATAAATTGAGACAATTGATTGACTATTGATCAGACTAGAAAAAAAGTTGATTTGACACTCTGAAGACTGTTGCATGGTAATTTCCTTATGGGTAGCTTTAATCTTTAAAAAAATTGGGTTTCTGCGACTAGTTTCGTACGATGACTTTCCGAAAAAACCTGTTTCACATGTCGTTTGTAAATAGTTTTTGGGACGGGGTCATTAAAAAAAATAATATCATCTGTCATCGCGATAATCGTACCCGTCATTTTGATACCATTTCTAAGGTACAGTGAAACGATTGTTTTTTTTATAATAAATTCTAAAAGAAATTTTTCCTGCATATCCTTATCTATAAACATCTCTAATTTCCTTATAAGAGCGCTGCTTTATAATGCACAAGAAGATTGTAGGAGGCCGTACAATGGCTGACTAGGTGTGAAATGTAGGGGAAATAACTAAGGATAATGCTAGGTATGGGAGCGGGGGATTATTTCCAGTAATGCTTGATGAGTTCTGCAGAGTTTTTGACTTGCATTTTTGCCATGAGATTAGCACGGTGCAGTTCAACGGTTGAGTTGCTGATATTTAATGCGTAAGCAATTTCTTTATTTGTTTTGCCCTCTACGATAAATTCTACCACTTCTTTTTCGCGTCGAGTGAGTAATTCCAAGCGTTTGTGAAATTGCACTTTTGTAATGGACGTGGGACCTAAAGAAATAGCACGCTGAATTTGATCCAACAGTATTTGGTTATTAAACGGCTTCATAATAAAGTCCACGGCCCCGGCTTTTATAGCGCGTACGGCTACAGGAATATCAGGATAACCGGACATGAAAATAATGGGTAACGTGCAGTGGCGTTTTTTTAACTCCTCATATAAATCAAGCCCACTCATGTCTGGCATACGAACATCGAGAAGAAGACAACCTTCAAAGCTTACATCAAAAGCCTCCAGAAATTCATAGGGATCTTTAAAGCTTTTTACCGGCAATCCAACGGATTTTACTAAAAGCGTAATGACTTCACGGATAGATTCATCATCTTCAACAACAAATACGGTCGAACGGTTATTGGTTTCTGTTGTCATGACTTGCTTCCCCCCATCTTTTCTATCAGCCGAAAAAGTTCAATAATTTTAAAAGGTTTGCCTAAATGTGCATCAAAACCTGCAGTTAACGCTCGGTTTACTTCTTCTTGGGTGGTATAAGCCGTAAGCGCCACCGCTTTAATTTTTCTGCCCTGTGCTGTTTTACGCGCACGTATTTTTTTAATTAAAGAATAACCATCTTCATTCGGCATCGATATATCACTGATTAAAATATCGGGTTTGAATGTATCCAGTGCTGCAAGCGCTTCCGCCACAGAATGAGTGGGAAGTGTGATTACGCCGGCGGAATGGAGTAATTCAGTAAATGCATCCAATGCATCTTGTTCATCCTCTACGATTAATACTTTCAGTCCCGAGATTTTTTTGCATAGAAGAGCTTCTTTTTTGGAGACAACATTCTTTTTTGGCGCGATGCGATGCGACATGAGTGGAAGGATGACCGTAAATGTTGCGCCTCTTCCTTCTCCTTCGCTTTCGGCACGAATATTGCCCCCTATGATTTTGATTAAATCATGCACAATGGACAGACCCATACCTAAACCGCGATGTGTTCGTGTGGTAGAATTATCATCTTGCGTAAAGCGTTCGAAAACCTTCGGTAAAAAACTGGGTTTTATTCCCTTGCCATAATCAACGACTTTAATATGGGCGAATTGATTTCCGTGTTCTTCTGCTGAACTCACATACACATCTATTATTCCATTCGGTAATGAAAATTTAATGGCATTCGTTAAGAGATTCCATACGATTTGTTGTAAACGTGCGGGATCCGCTGCTACTTTTATTTTTGATGAATTTATATGTGTTCGCAGAGTAATGGATTCTTTCTCCGCTAATCCACGAACAGATTCGACCGCCATGCAAACAATATTTCCAAGATTTAATTCGGTAATATTTACCGTAAGTTTTCCTGACTGAATGCGAGAAATATCCAGCAAATCATCGATGAGTTGTGCTTGAACTAAGGCATTTTGCTCAATAACCTCAAGACCGTGTTTAAGCTTAGAGGGCGCTTCGTAGGTTTGGAGTAATTGCGCCCATGAAAGTATGGCAGTCAATGGCGTGCGAAGTTCATGTGAAAGTGCCGTCAGGAAAATATCCTTTGCTTGATTGGCTTTATGTGTTGCCGCAATGGCGTCCGTGAGTTCTGTTTGTAAAGTACGGCTTTGCGTAATATCAAGAATAGAGAGCAGTAGCGCATGAGGTTGTTTTTCGTCAATCCAATTAATTTTTTTTGCATTTAACAGCATAATATAATGCTCAGTGCTCGATAAATTATATTTAATCTCGAAATTTTCCAGTTGTGTGTTTTGCGTAAATATTTCTTTTAATGCGGTAGATAATGGCGTGAGAGATTCTATTTTATTTTCGATCAATTTGAAGAAATCAACTTTATGATGATCACCGTGATGTTTTGGCGTGAGATGGAACTTTTCATAAAACGCGGTATTCGCGGAGGTCACGCGTAATTGACTATCCAGTACCACTAAAGGTAGTTGTACCGTATTGGCAACAGACGTAGTGTAATCCAATAAGGATTTGCTGGCTTCGAGGTTTTTCTTGAGAATATTAATATCAATCAGTGATATAACGGCCCCATCTATTCTGTTATCGATGGTTTTATACGGACGAATTTGAAGCCGAAACCAATTTCCTTCACGGTCTTGTACTTCGAATTCTCTCGGTGTAATTGTTTCAATGACGTCCAGCACGCACGGTTCTAAATCGGGGATATTAATATTGGGTTTGAAATCACTGATGGGGCGCCCCATATCACTCGGCATAAGATTCATTATTTTCCCGGCTTTTGCAGTGAACCGTCTAATATGTCCTTTAATACTGACAATAACGAGCGGAATATCAATACAGCTAATAAGATTTGTGAGATCGTTATTAAGCTGAACCAGATCAATATTACGATTTTGAAGTTCATCATTAACCGTTGTGAGTTCTTCGTTAATGGATTGCAGTTCTTCTTTTGCCGTTTCTAATTCTTCATTCGTGCTTTGCAATTCTTCGTTTGTGCTTTGTAACTCTTCATTGGCAGACGTCAGTTCTTCTTGGGTTGCTTCGAAATCTTGAATTAACGATTGTTGATAGGCTTTCACTTCCGTCAATTCTTGCGTAGCCTCTATCTGCGGATAACGCTCTGGAACCATAGCATTTTCCACTGAGGATTCAAAAAAAACTAAAAAATAACGCTCTTTACTTGAGGGTGGCATGAGAAGGGGGATAACACCCACATTGAATTTTCTGCGATGTTCGTTATTTCCTATGGATAACCCATTTTTTTTGGCAGGTGCATTTTTCTTTTTGACCGCTTGAATGAGCATGCGAAGATCAGACGCAATCTCGGGTCGAGCCATCTTAAAAAGTTGGAAACTTGCGTGACCAGGATTAAGTTGTAGATAAGGCGATACTTCACCTCTAATAAGTACAATGTCCATTTCATTATTGACGACTACACCGGGAGGCGCATATATCGACGATATCACGCGATCCGTTTCTCGCTGTAAGTACGATGAGTCGTGAATTTTTTCTGAGGTTTTTTGTAGGGTGTCCAATTTTTCAGGAAGGGTGGTATTGAGTGGAAACGGAAATTTTGATGCTCGGGGCGCTAGGGTGCGTGAATATAATTTATTTGTTTTATCAATATTATTGAACAGTGTGGATTGCCCAACGCTTTCTGATTTTCCTAACCACAGGAAACCGCCTGCATTTAGCGCATAGTAAAAAACGGACAAGATGTATTTTTGTAATACCGCATCAAAATAGATTAAGAGATTGCGGCAGCAAATAAAGTCTAGTTTCGAGAAAGGCGGATCTTTTGCAATATCATGTAAAGAAAATAAACACATTTCACGAATGGATTTATTAATGCGATATCCCGTCTTTGTTTTTTCAAAAAATTGTTGCAGACGTTTTTTGGAAACGTTTGTCGTAATAGACGCGGGATAAATTCCCGTGCGTGCATGTTGAATTACCGTTTCGCTAATATCCGTAGCAAATATCTGAATTTTTTTATGGGATAACGTTTTGCCGCCATATTCCAAAAGAGCCATGGCGACAGAGTAAGCTTCTTCTCCGGTAGCACATCCCACAACCCAGATTCGTATGGGCTTATCAGAACCTTTTTCTTTCATCAGGCTAGGGAAGACTTTCTTTTTAAGTGCATCAAAGCATTTAATATCTCGAAAAAATTCAGTGACATTGATGAGAATATCCGCAAACAGAAATTTGGCTTCATCTGCATTCACTTGAAGAAATTCAAGATAGTCTTTCAGCGTTTCTTTTTTTTGTACCACCATTCGACGTTTAATACGCCTTTTTAGGGTATTGCGTTTATAGTGGCTAAAATCAACATTACATTTGGTTTGGAGGTTAATTAAAATATGGGAAAGCATGGATTCATCATGCTGAGAAAGTTCGTCGTTATAGAGTCGAAAAGGAGGGCGTGTGATGCGAGTCAATTCTTTTGCGATATCTGTGGGAGGTAAAATAATATCTACCATTTTAGATGCGATTGCACTGCGAGGCATCCCATCATATTTTGCCGAGTTTAGATCTTGAGCAATAGTTATTCCTCCTTCAGTTTTAATTGCCTGAAGTCCTACTGTTCCATCTGTTCCTGTGCCAGAAAGTACTATACCGATAGCATAATTTTTTTGATCTTTAGCCAGTGAGTGGAAAAAAGTATCGATGGGTAAGTACTGTCCGACAGGTTTTTTTCTGGCGAGGAGTTTTAATTTACCACCGACTATCTGCATAGTGTGATTCGGGGGCATGACATAAATCTGGTCCGGTGTGATCTCCATCCCATCTTTGACTTCTATTACGTTGAGTAATGTAAGTCTGGAAAATATTTCGACAGCCATACTTTCATGTGTGGGATCTAAATGCTGTGCAATAACAAAAGCGATGTTGGGTTGTGACGGCAGGTTGGATAGCAACTGGCTTATTGCTTCTAATCCACCCGCAGAAGCGCCAATACCTACAATAAAAAATTTTTTATTCCCCGCAGACTTTTTTGGCGTTACGTTTTTTTTAATACTCATGAAGGCTTTTTCCCTTTGCGTAATGGTATTGGTGAAGTCTAATGAAATCCATAGGTTTACCCATTGAAATGATTATCTATCGCTGTCGCTTACCGGTCTCTATGATGAAGTTGCTTTTCTATATTACCCAGTTAGGAGCAAAATAGCATGCTAAAACGCGTTTTTATATAGACGCTGCTCGTTATTCTCATGTTGTTCTTGATAGGCAACTCTCATTCTTACCTACAGAAAGGAAGTGTTATGAATACTGATATCGTCAAAGGTCGTTGGAAAGAAATGAAAGGAAATATTAGGAAAAAATGGGGGAAACTGACGGATGATGATGTGACTACTATGCAAGGAACGTTTGAAGAACTTTCCGGAAAAATACAAACCATCTATGGTTATCAAAAAGATCAGGCTGATCAAGAAATCAACGATTTTATTAACGAGGAAAAATTATGAAACTACATATTACGGTAAGAAAAATATTTACAGGATTAAGTTTTGTACTGTTAACGGCATGCGCAGCAGAGGTTCCTGTGACATTACCTTCAGGAGCACCTGTGGATGTGATTGATGCAACGTTTGCTCAAAATATCGTGACGCTCAAAAATTGTACGCTGAAAGGGCAAGTTTTGGCGAGTACGACGAATCGATTTAAACCAACCAATCTTTTAGTGACAGACGTTGAATTGAATGAAATTAAAGATAAAACAATCTATTTAGGTGCTAATACAGTGGTTATTCGAAATAATCACATTGTTTATAACAATGGCATGTATGTGCATGTGTTGAATGCGGAAGCGTATGCGTGTTTTACCCCTGCGGATTAGTTAACAAAGCGACACAAATGGATGTATTATTAAGTATGTCGAATTAAGGGAGGAATCGATATGTCATTAGGCACGATTTTGCTTATTGTTTTGGTACTTGTTTTGTTAGGTGTTATTCCCACGTGGCCACACAGTAAAGAGTGGGGATATTATCCCAGTGGTGGTGTGGGTCTTGTGTTGTTGATATTACTCATTATGGTATTGATGGGTAGAATCTAATTTATTTTACGGAGATTTTATGAAAACTTTACATTTCGTTAAGACATTGATGTTAGGTGCATTAATTTTATGTTGTGGTGTCAGTTTTGCGGCGCAGACAGAAGTTCCTACGGTGGTTGCGGATTCTGTGATCACGACAAAAATTAAAAGTTCCTATACACATGAAAAATTATTTGGTAACAAAGATATTTCTGTGATGGGTGTGACGGTTACCACAAAAGATGGCGTAGTGTACTTAGCCGGTACGGTTGATAACCAATTAGAAGCAGATAATGCCGTTAGATTAGCCAAAGAAGTCGATGGTGTTAAAAGCGTTGATTCAACGTTAGTCGTACGACACTCAAACTAAAAATAGTAGAAAGTAAAGTTCAGCACCGAACACGAAGGAGTTTTCGCCTTCGTGTTTTTTTTTGTGGGTTTATTTATCTCTGATTTCTGTTTGAGATCTTCGCAGTTTGATCGGGTAATAAATATCAAATCGCTTAAAGGAATGTTCAGATTCGCGCAAATGGAAAAGCGTCGGTATTTTTGTGGCCAATGCAATTACGTCTTGTTGAGACGTAATACAGGAAGAAATAAAACCGAAAAGAATAATGGCGAGTGTGAGTTGCTTTATAGAGGTCATAATTCGTTACCTCCTATAGTAATGTACCACAGCCCCAATTATACGCTTATCTCGCGAAAAAATACAGCGTATTAATCCGTGTTTACTATTACAGTGTGAATCTCTTGGTCATCGATGAGTGGAATAAAGTCGCCATCTAATTTAATACCATCCAGTGTAATACCCAATTTTTTAGCGTTTCGGTTGACAGTGATGTGATATACCGTTTTTTCACCGTACTGGTATTCCAGGCTGAAATTATCCCAGTCATCAGGTAAGCAGGGCGTGAGAGTTAATTTTTTATTATTTAATCTTAATCCGAGCAATGATTCTGTAATAAGCCGATACATCCACGCGGCTGATCCGGTATACCAACTCCAGCCGCCGTGACCAATATGCGGCGCAACACTGTAAATATCCGCGGCTATAACATACGGTTCTATTTTATAGATATCAACTTCTTCAGGGGTGCGTGCGTGGTTAATAGGATTTAAAATATGAAAGAGCGACCACGCTAATTGATTTTCACCTAATTGTGCAAATGCCATCGTTGCCCAAATAGCGGCGTGTGTATATTGACCGCCATTTTCACGCACACCCGGAACATAACCCTTAATATAGCCAGGATTTAATGCTGAATGATCAAACGGCGGTGTTAATAATTGAATTAATAACGCTTCTTTTTTGACTAAGTATTTATTTAACGAAGACATGGCTTGTTTAGCGCGATCGGATTTTGCAGCACTGGATAATACTGACCAGCTTTGTGCAATAGAATCAATTTTGCATTCTGTATTACTTGCTGAACCCAGGGGAGAACCGTCATCGAAATACGCACGACGATACCATTCTCCATCCCAGCCGTTTTCTTCTAATTTTTTTTGCAAGGTTAAACTTTCTGTAGTGCAGCGATCGGCAAATTCAGAATCACCATGTTGTTTTGCAAGTACAGAAAATTGCGTAAGTATGCTATAGAGAAAAAATCCTAGCCAAATACTTTCACCTTTTCCATGCTCACCGACGAGATTCATTCCATCATTCCAATCACCGGAACCCATGAAAGGTAAACCGTGTTCGCCGAATTTCAAACCATGTTGAATTGCGCGTACCGCATGTTGATAAAGACTTGCCGATTCACCTTGCGTAGGTAAATCATAATAGGATTCTTCCTCAGGATTTAATGCTCGGCCGTTTAAAAAATTAACCGCTTCGTCGAGTATTGTCATATCCCCCGTCGTTTCTATATAACGACATAATGCAAACGGCAGCCATAAATAATCATCCGAGCAACGACTGCGAAGTCCGCGATTAGACGGTGGATGCCACCAATGTTGCACATCGCCTTCTGTAAATTGGTGTGCCGCACATAATAATAAATGCGCGCGAAATAATGTTGGTTCAGTATGTGTTAATGCCATCACATCTTGTAATTGATCGCGGAAACCAAATGCACCGCCAGATTGATAATAACCACTGCGACCCCATAATCGACAACTCATAGTTTGATATAACAACCAGCCATTGGCTAATATATTCAGCGCAGGATCGGGCGTCTTAACGTGAACAGTATTTAATGTCCGCTGCCAATATTGTTGAACGGTCGTTAACGCATCTTGTGCAGCAGCAGGACCACGAAAACGAGTGATGAGTGCTTCTGCATCTGCCGTATCGCGTCCTGCGCCCAGTGTAAAAACAAATTCGCGCGTTTGATCTTCAACTAAATCAAACGTTAATTGAATCGCCGCACACGGATCGAGTCCTGCACCGACACGTCCCGATAATCGTGTACGCAACAGTGCAGCAGGTCGTCGTTGTGAACCATTACGTCCGAGAAATTCAAGGCGATCACCTGTAACAGTACGTGTAGTAGGATTTAATTTTGACATGCTGACATTAAAAAATGCGGTACGCTCACCAAAGTCAGTGTTGTAATGGTTTCGCGCTAACAATGCACCACTACTCGCTATTTCAGTAGTCACATGCATAGTATTTTTAGAACGTAAATCACCTAATACCCATTCAACATAGCCGATTGCTGATAGTCGACGTGATTGTTGTGAATCATTGCGAATTTTTAACACAGAGAATTTAACCGGCGCATCTATGGCGACATATACCCACAGTTCAGAATGAATGCCATCTTCCGTATGTTCAAATACACTGTAACCAAAACCGTGTCGTGTTTCATAATCTCCTTTTCCACGACGGGGAAGTGGGGTGGGTGACCAAAATTGTCCCGTTTCTTCATCGCGTAAATAAAATAATTCGCCAGCAGTATCTTGTACGGGATCATTGTCCCAGGGGGTGAGTCGAAATTCATGTGCATTTTCAGTCCAGGTATACGCTTGACCACTTTCTGAAATAACCGTACCAAAGTTTGGATTCGCTAAGACATTAATCCAAGGCGCGGGTGTTTCTGCTCTTATGACATATTCAGAACCATCAGGTGTAAATCCACCGAAGCTGTTATAGAAAAGCAAATCAGATGATGTTTTTTTAGGAGGAAGAGAAGCAAAAATATTTTTGGGTTTTGCTGTGGTGATTAAACGCGGAGGCGTTCGTAATTTCGGGAGTGTAAGATCGACTTGTTCTAAAAATGAACCGTTTTTGTCTGAAAGAATAACGCGTGCGACAGATTGTAAGAGTATGCGATCTTCCGGTGGCATTTGTTCTGTCGTGCGAAGAAAAATACCCCCGGCTCTGTCAGTGACATTAAGTGTAATGCCTGGTATCAGTAAACCCATTACTTGGTCTTGTAAATTCTGTCGATAACTGGCTGATTCTTCGTTTAAAATCACGAGATCAACCGCCAAACCTTTTTGACGCCAATACGTGTGCGCATGAATTAATTGTCGTATTAAATCAATATTGTCTGCATTTTCAATATGCACAAGAAGAATGGGCAGATCGCCGGAAATGGCATAACCCCATAATCCTGATTGTCCACGTTTGTTGCTGGAAATAATGGTCGGTTCTGCGCGATAATAACGGTTTGCATAAATAATGGCGCCTGCTAGTTTAGAGTAGAGTTGCGCATCGTCTTCGGAAATATTCAGTTGTCGCAGCATTACTTGTGCATGTGTCCAGGATAAGCCAAATACGCGGTTTGCTAATCGTCGGTCACGATATTTTTCGATCAGCGATAACGATTGTTCGCGCGTTTCAGTAATACCCATCACGAGATCTAATGTGAGTGAAGCATTGGGCTCGAGAGTTATTCGGCATCGGATTGCCATAATCGGATCTAATACCGCTCCTGCGGTGTTGGATAAATTTCCTGATTTTGTCATGGCATCGGGTTTGGTGGGTGTATGTCCACGGCCTATAAAATTAACCCGATCCGTTTCAAACGAAATCGAATATAATTCATCGCTATGTATATTCATTAAGTGAAACATCCACGGTGGATGTTCCTGTTCACTCAACGGTCGACGTGTCGCTAAAATAGCGTGCTGTGCTGATAAAATTTCTGTCTCCACAAATAAATTGCTGAAAGCAGGGTGATCCTGATCTGCGCTTTGGGGTGCCAAAACAATTTCGCTGTAACTGGTGAACTCAAGTGTGCGCGAGATTTTTGCGCGGTTATGAAATCGACAGCGACGCAATTCCAGATCATCTTCGGGTGATACAACAATTTCAGTATGTACATCGATATCATTGTTGCTTTGGCTAAATTCAACATGGCCTTCTGAAAAAACAGCTTTAAAATAATCCGAACGGCTTCGTGTAGGTTGGTAATGAATTGACCAGAAATTGCCAGTTTTTATATCAGATAAATAACCAAATAATCCCCAGTTATCACATGTACCATCTTCACGCCACCGTGTGAGTGCAAGTTCTTTCCAGCGACTGTATCCACCTCCCGCTTGTGAAAGCATGACGTGATAACGTCCGTTCGAGAGAAGTTGAATTTCGGGCGTCGGTGTATTGGGTGTATCGAATGTTCTCAATAATGTTTCAGCTTGGACGGATGATGCGCCGGAATCAAAAGCATGGGTAATGTGTGAATAAGAAATAACGGGTTTTGGAATACGTTCTTGTAATAATAATAACGTTGCTTGAAATAAGGGATCAGCCACAAAGCGTTTTTGCATGGGTTGATCATTGAGTAAATACGATAGGGCTAAAAAACTCATGCTTTGATGATGTGCCATGAAAGATCGTACGATCGCATATGTTTTTCCGCGCGGTACGCGTGACGGTGTAAAATCAATCGCTTCGTAAAAACCAAATTTGCCCTCAGCGCCTTTTTGTTTTAGGCGCTGTAAATTTTCACATGCGGCTTCTGGATTAATCATTAACGCCATCAGTGTTGCATAAGGCGCGATAACCAGATCTTCTGCTAAGCTGCGTTTAAGTCCCAATCCCGGTACACCAAATGCACGATATTGATAATTTAAATGTGCATCGACAGCGTGTAGACCTGATTCAGAAATACCCCAAGGCACACCACGTTCTTTGCCGTAATCAATTTGTCGATCAACAGCCGCATGACATGTTTGATCCAATAGCGTGCCGTCGTACGATGGCATGATTAATAACGGCATTAAATATTCAAACATGGATCCACCCCAAGAAACCAAGATAGGAATCTTTTGGCTTAAGGTCAGTAGTCGTCCGAGCGCAAACCAACTTTCTTGTGGTACTTGTCCTTGTGCAATAGCAACGAAACTTCCTAATCGTGCTTCAGAAGAAAGTAAATCGTAACTGCTGCGATCACTTCGTTGTTCATCGACGTTATAACCAATCGTCATCAGATGACTCACGTGATCATAAAGAAAATCAACGTCCATTTGGGCAAAATCAAATGCGAGTGCGGCCAGTCGTTCACTTTCTTCTGTGTTCAATTCCAACAAACCTTGACGCAAGGTGAGTAAATGTCCTGCAAGATTTCCGCTATCTACCGTAGAAATATACCGTGGAGATAAGGGTCTTAAAGTTTGTGTGTCATACCAGTTATAAAAATGCCCATGATAGCGTTCGAGCATTGCCATGGTATTAAAAGTATTGGCGGTTCTTTCTAAAAGAATTTCGCGTGTAATATAACCAAAATCATATGCCGTAAGATTGGCGAGTAAGGCCAGTCCTATATTTGTCGGTGAAGTACGATGTGCAATCATTTCTACGGGCGCTTCTTGATAATTATCAGGCGGTAACCAATTATCTTCTGCCGTAACAAACGTTTCAAAAAAATTCCAGATTTTTTGTGCCGTGGTGTTCAATAATGCTAATTGTGCTGGCGTAAGTTTTGGTTTCGCCTGTGAAACAGGTTGGCTTAACCATCGTGTAATCAGCGGTGAGGTAAGCCATAATATAAGCAGTGGTGAAATATAAGGTAGCGATGCGGGATGTGAGTAAGCGAGAAGAACACCCATCACAATGGCTATAACAGGTTCACTCCATAAAGCACGCAGCCATTCTAATACGGTGCCGTGAAATTTATGATTCGCTTGATCCGATGGCATCCATTCTAATAAGTGATGATGAGAAATAAGCATTCGCCACAGCGTGCGAGTGATGGCGCAAAAACTGTACCAGGCTTCGTGCGGTAAACATGTAATATATAACGCCAATTGATCAGCGCGCCAACCTAGCGAACGCAGGGTGACTGTCAGATGCTGGCGTAGTCGCATCGTAGTGGGTTTTTGAAATAATTCTACTACACTAGAAAGTAGTGTGGGTAATAAGATAATACCTAATACAGTACCGATCCAACCCAATCCCAGTAAGACTAATAGCGCAAGGGGTACAAGACTACGTCGCAAATTATCGAATAATTTCCATCGAGAAAGCGCAGATAAGCGCGCTAAAAATAACCAACCCGTTAATTGCCAATCACCCCGAATCCAACGTATACGACGACTTGCATCAGCAAGATAACTTCCGGGAAATTGTTCATAGAGGGGCACGTCACTTAATAGGCCTGATCGTAAATAACAGCCTTCGATGAGATCGTGACTGAGAATATGATTTTCGGGAAAACGTTGTTCCAGTACTTGTTGAAAGATATCGACGTCGTAAATGCCCTTGCCAATAAACGAGCCTTCATCAAATAAATCTTGATAGACGTTGGATACCGTGCGTGTATAGGGATCAATGCAAAAATCACCTCCGCACAGTTTTGCATAACGCGTGGGACCTCGCGTGGGTAATGCTTCTGCAATACGGGGTTGCAAAATACCATAACCTTCTACAACCCGTTTGAGCGTTTTATCATAGCGTGGACGATTCAGCGGGTGTGCCATTGCGCCGATGCATTCTTGCGCAGATTCACGGGGTAATTGTGTGTCAGTATCTAACGTAATGACATATTTGATCTGGGTTAATATTTCAGTGTTACCTACGATGAGCGAAAAAAGCGAAAAATTTGTTTTCTTTTTTTCGCGTAATAGCTTATTTAATTCGGCTAATTTTCCGCGTTTTCGCTCATAGCCCATCCACAGTTCTTCACCCGGATTCCATCGTCGTGGACGGTGAAACAGGAAAAAAGTATCGCCGTTTTCACGCGGATAACGTTGATTTAATAATTCAATTTGTTCGCGTGCTACTTTGAGCAGTAGTGCATCGTCATCACAATGCTCTTGCGACGCATCGTTAAAATCGGTTAAGAGCGCAAAATGCAGTGAATCATCACGGTTACCGAGAAAGCGGACTTCTAATGCTTCCACTAACGATTCAACCGCAGCAGGATCGTGACCTAACATCGTTGGTACAACCACTAAGGTGCGATATGCAGCAGGAATGCCTTTAGTAAAATCCATTTTGGGAAGGGGGTTGGGTTTCACCAGCTGTGTTGCACACCAATTTATAATAGCCACAGCGAATTGACTGGTTGCGATTATAGCCGCAATGCCAAATACAATACGCCCTATAAATACCATAGGAATTTGATTGGCTTTAATTAATAATAGGAGGGTGAATATAAAAGTAATTAGCGTAATAAAACCCAGATAATAAAATAAAACATGATGAGAAAATCCGCGGCGTAGTTTTTCCATGAGTGAATGACGCGCACCTACGGCTTTTTCGAGTTGCGGCAGACCCGCGCCGATTACGTAAAAACCCACATGTGTTGCAGTGGATGTAGCGAGTGCGATGGCGGCGACACTGACGTCTTTTTCTGAAAATAAACTGTTACGCGCGAGATGTTCTACGACATGTCGATAACGATCACGTGTAGTGAAATCCATATTACGGTATGTGTCGGTGGGATCATTACGCAGCGTTTGTTCAATAACACTCAAGTTTTCAACAAACGTACGCCAATCGATTTCAGCCAATCGACGTAAACTGGCAATGCTGTTGCTGACAGAAACTTGGTTTGCGGCTTGTTGTTGATTTTCCGTTTGAACGACTTGCTCTATGGTGAGCCCATTTTCAGCTAATTGTTGTTCAATCCACGTGATCGGCAATGTCAACGCTGTTCCCCGTCCTTGTAAACAGCGCACGAGTTCAGAGACAAAAGCGCCTTGCATCGGCGGATCAGATCGCGCCATGTCAGCAATGATTAAAATTAAATCTTTAGGATTTAATTCAGCGACTTCTGCCATGCGATCTGCCCACAGGTTGGCAATGCGGTGATTATGTTGATCCGCTGCAATGTGTACACCCACACGACGCAGATTTTCGATCAAAGCTAATCGCAACATAATGGGAATTGCCCATAATTCACCCAAGGTGAGGGATGTGAATTGTTGATAAGCAGAAATAAAACGGTTTAAGCTTTCAAGATCCCAATGTCCGTCACCGTGTGCAATGATTTGCAATGCAATATCATAAACGCGTGGGCGTCCGCGTGAGAGACCACTGGCTAATTGCGGTAAACTTTTTCCGTATTTTTTCGGTAAATGATGTTGCGTGATGCGAATGTGTTCTTCAATTAAATAGAAATTATCGAGTAACCATTCGCCGGCAGGTGCAATGCGACTTTTTTCCGTTGCGGTGTTTACTAATGTTTCACAGATTTTAATTAAGGTTATTTCATTATCTTTTAATCGGCTAAGCAAAACATCGGGAGAGAATTTTTTCGCAAGGATATGAGATTTGGCAAGTGATTTGCCGTGACGTTCCATTTGGTCGGCGTTAAATAACTCTGCTCTAAAAGGAAGTTCTACTGTCATAAATTTTTGGCCGCCGCTTCATCGAGATACCAAATGGTTTTTCCGTTTGAACAGTGAATTAATTGAGCAGGATATTTGTGGGGTTCATTCGGGCCTTTTAATACAGCATGGACGGCAGATGCTTTATTGTCTCCCGTCACTAAAAAAATAATACATCCGGAATTATTCAATGTAGCTGCGCTGAGTGTGACGCGAGAAAAATTTTCTTTAGGTCTATTCACTGGCATGAGCGATGCGGTATGCCCATCTTCGCCGAGACCTAAATAAACCAGATCTAATTTAATATCATGTATTAATAATTCATATTGTTGAGCCGATTCTTGTGGGTTTTTATTAGTTGTGGGAATTTTGTATATATTTTCAGGAAGTATGGGTACTTTTGAAAATAAATGTTGATAGGCCATATGGTAATTACTGAGAATATTATCAGATGGCACGTAACGTTCATCACCAAAGAAAAATTTGATTTTATTCCACGGCGTTTTTTCTTTGCAATAGGGAATATTCACTAACATATCAAAAAAATAGTGGGGTGTTTCTCCGCCTGACAGCACAACATTAAAGCTATTATTTTTATGTATGGCAGCAATAGCGCGCTTTGTAAAATCTTCTGCCGCAGCATGAAATAAATCCTGCGGCGTTTTAAAAATTACAGTAACCATTTTCTGCCGTCCTGTTCTAGCAGACCATCTGCTTCTGTAGGACCCCAGGAACCTTTGGTGTAATTAGGAAATTCACGCGGCGATAGCGCGCTCCATACATCTAAAATGGGTTGAACCAATGCCCACTCTGTTTCGACCATGTCGGCGTGATTAAATAATAAATGATCGCCATTCATACAGTCATATAAAATAGTCTCATAACCTGTTTGCGGTTTAACCCCAAAATAATCACTGTATTTAAATTTCATATCCACTTGGCCTAATTGTACGGATGGTCCGGGGATTTTTGCGTTAAATTGCAAGGAAATACCTTCGTCGGGTTGAATATACATGCGCAATAAATTAGGCACGCCTTTATTTTCAGAGCCCGTGAATAAACTCGATGGGCCAGATTTAAATTGAATAATAATTTCTGACGTATGGGCTTTCATGCACTTTCCAGTACGTAAATAAAAGGGTACGTGTAACCAACGCCAATTATCCAAATATAATTTCAGTGCTGCATAGGTTTCTGTTACAGATTCAGGAGAAACATTTTTTTCAGATCGATACCCCTCATATTGTCCTCGTACCGTACGTTGTAATACTTGTTCGGGAGTCAGAATAGGAATAGCGTGTAAGGCTTTTGCTTTTTCATCACGAATATAATCCGCTGAAAAAGAAATAGGGGGCTCCATCGTAATTAAGCTTAAAAGTTGAAATAAATGGTTGGGAACCATGTCACGTAATGCACCGGCGTGTTCATAATACGCGCCGCGTAATTCTACCCCTAACGTTTCGGCGACCGTAATTTGTACGTGATCAATATAACGACGATTCCAAATGGGTTCAAAAATACCGTTTGAAAAACGAAAAGCGAGTAAATTCTGTACCGTTTCTTTACCTAAAAAGTGATCTATGCGAAATATTTGTTGCTCAGTGACGACGGATAATAATTTTTTATTTAATATTTTTGCAGAAGCTAAATCATGCCCAAACGGTTTTTCAACAATAATTCTTCTAAAAGAATCTATTGCCTCTGATAATAAATCTGCTTGGCTGAGTTGTGTCGCAATAGTTTCCATAAAATCAGGCGGTGCGGCAAAATAAAATAAATAATTTTTGCTGGCTTTTGCTGCTTCTAATTTTTTTAATGTATTTTTTAGCTCACTATAAACTTTAGGATCGGCAAAATCGCCCGAAATATAACTCACGCGATTGGCCAGTGTGAGTCCATATTTTTTTGCGTCAGGATCCGTTACAAATTCGGTTATATTTTTTTTCAGTTGATCCTGAAAAGTTTTGGTAGTGTATTTTTCCATTGCAATGCCCACAATGCAAAAATTCTCATCCAGTAATCCTTTGCTGCCTAAATTACAAATGGCGGGGTAGAGCAAGCGTTTAGTTAAGTCACCTGCAATACCAAAAATAATTAATACGCAGGGGGTGGCGGGTTTATCCATGATTCATCCTTGTTGAAGAAATTCACATAATTGTTGCAGACCCGTGAGTATATTGTGTCCTACGTGGATCCTCAAAATTCTGCGTTTACGTTGAAGGAGGACTTCATAATCGGCTTGTGCTTGTGCATTTATAACAGCACCAAAGGTATAAGTTTGGTGTGGTACGTGAATATCGTGATTATGATCAGCCGTAATCTGTAAAAATACACCGGTGTTTGGACCGCCTTTATATAGCTGTCCTGTTGAATGTAAAAATCGAGGTCCAAATCCCACACACGTGGCGACTTTTTTTGTGTCGCGAATAACCGTTCGGATTTTTTGAAGCCAGGCGCGATGTTCATCTGACATTTCAATGAATGCGCAAATATCCACATAATCGCCAGGTTTTATGCTGCTCAACAACGTAAGCAAAGTGTTGATATCAAAGGAGGGGGGTGGCGTAATATTGGGTGAAACAGCTGAAATATTATGTAAAGCCTGCACTTTACTGGCTTCCACATCGGGTTGATTAAAGGGATTAATACCAAGGATGCTTCCTGCAACGGCCGTTGCAATTTCCCAGCGAAATAATTCAGCACCCAGTGCGTATTTATTCGTAACAGATAATCGCACAACAACATGACCCGCTTTTTCAAGTAAAGTCATGCGGCGATCTTGTTCTGCGTCAAACATATTTTCTAAACGAATATAAACGAACACACGATCGTCACCGTAAACATCCGGTGATCCTAACGGTTCATTATCAACAGGAATTAAACCTTTACCCATCTTTCCCGTTGATTCTGCAAGTAGCTGCTCAAGCCATGCGCCTAAGGGTTGAATCTCGGGTGATAAAATTAATGTTACTTTATCTTTATTGTTTTTTGCGCAAATACCTAATGTTATTCCCAATAAAACCCCAGAATTATCGTTATTATGTTGAGATAATTCAGCGTGCTGTAAAAATTTTTTAATATCAATCCCCATCAATCCAGCAGGAACCATGCCGAAATTCGACAAAGCAGAATAGCGACCACCAATAGATGGAATGCCATAAAAAATTGCTTTAAAATTTTCTTTTTTAGCCAGGGCATCCAGTGTGGTATTTGGATCCGTAATGGCTATAAAACGATCGCCGACATCTTTTTTCCCCAATACTATTTGTAAACGGCTGTAAAAATAATCTTTAAAAATATTAGGCTCTAGTGTTGAGCCGGATTTACTGGAGACGATAAAAATTGTTTTATTGAGATCAATATTATTTTCCAAGCGAAATATCTGGTCTGGATCAGTGGAATCTAAAATATGTAATCTCGGATAATCTTTTATTTCGCCAAATATTTTCGTCATCATGTCAGGGCAGAGGCTGGAACCGCCCATGCCTAATAACACAATATGCTTAAATCCAGTGGTTTTAATATCATGCGCTAATTTTTCTATGCGGGAAATTTCGTTTAATTCAGCGGTAATAACCGTTAGCCATCCTGTCCATTGTGCTTCATCGTGATTTGTCCATAAAGTTGCATCGCTGTCCCATAGCCGTTGTATTTTATTTTCGGTTTTCCACTGTTCGTTTTCTCGTGTAATCGCTCTTTGTAGTTCACTATTGTTCATTTTTCTGCCCTTAATTTTTTTTCCAATGTTGCGATCAATTCATCATACGCCTTCTTGAATTTATCAACGCCTTCGTCTTCCAATTGCTGTGTTAGATGATCAATATTAATATTGTGTTTTTCTAGTTTTTTGAAAATATCATGAGCCTGATCAACATCTTCTTCAATACGCAATTTGGGCTCGCCGTGATCACGATACGCATCCAATGTTTCTATAGGTACGGTATTTACCGTTTCTTTGCCAATTAAGGCTTCTATATATTTTATATCGCTGTAGGCTGGGTTTTTAGTGCTGGTGCTTGCCCATAATAACCGCTGTACTTGTGCGTCTTTTGCTGATAATTTTTTAAATCTGCTGCTGTTAATCATTTCAAGATAAATTTGATACGCTATTTTTGCAGACGCAATTGCAGTCTGGCCCTGTAATTTTTTTTCCAAAAGAGGGTCTATTAAAGTATCAATACGGCTAACAAAAAAACTTGCTACAGACGCGATATTTTTAAGTGATTCGCCACGTGCTACACGTAATTCAAGGCCTGATATATATGCCTCAGCGACTTCTCGATAACGCGGTATCCCAAAAAGTAGTGTGACATTAATATTAATTCCTTCGCTGATCAGTGTCGTGATAGCAGGAAGTCCCTCGCGCGTTGCGGGCACTTTAATAAAAACATTCGGACGCGCCAGTGCTTTCCATAATCTACGTCCTTCTATAATAGTTCCATGTGTATCATGCGCAAGATGCGGATTGACTTCTAAACTGACATAGCCGTCTTTATAATTTGTTTTATTATATAAATCACGAAATTCATCAGCGGCATCGCGTACATCAGTTTGCGTGAGATCTTCATAAACAGCATTTGCGTCTTTACCGTTAATTTTATACAAATCGCTTTCTACAATAGCCTTTTCAAAAATAGACGGATTTGACGTAATGCCTTTTAAATTATCATTCATAATTAATTTTTTGAGATTACCGCTGGTGATTAAATCGCGTCGGATATAATCAAGCCAAATGGATTGACCCAAAGCGGCTAATTTTTGTAGTGGATTTGCTGGCATTACTGTTTCTCCCATTCTGTATGGAAAATGCCTTTTTTATCAGTTCGTTCATACGTATGCGCACCAAAATAATCGCGCTGTGCTTGAATAAGATTTGCCGGTGACCACGTACTTCTATAGGCATCAAAATAACTGAGCGATGCCATAAATGCTGGTAGTGGTATTCCTGATTGTGCAGCGTGACAAACAATTTGGCGTAGCGATTCTTGATGTTTCATCAGTAAATCATGTGATGTATCTATGTTATTCAACATCGCGGCGCGAATAATACAACCGCCTTGCCAAATTCGCGATATGGCTTTCAGATCAAGCCCATAATTATAGTGTTTAGATGCCGCGGCTAATACATTAAAACCTTGCGTATAGGTCAAGATCATGGCTGCAAAAAGCGCATCATGTAATTGTGTGAGATTAAAATCAGTAAAAGTTTTAATGGGCCGTGGGTATTTTACACTGGCTTCTTCACGTTCTGTGATTAATACCGACATATCTCGCATAGAAACTGCAACATCAATAGTCGGAATCGGCACTTGTAATTCCATTGCACTTTGGGAGGTCCACATGCCTGTGCCATTTTGTTTCGCGACAGATAAAATAAGATCAATAATAGAATTATTAAAAATATGGCTCGTGATTTCTATGAGATAACTGCTGAGCTCACCCGTGTTCCATTCGGTATATATTTCAGCAAGCTGTTTGTTATTGAAATTTAATCCGCGCTTCATAAAATCATACGTTTCAGCAATAAGTTGCATGATGCCGTACTCAATGCCGTTATGAACCATTTTGACAAAATGACCTGAAGATCCCGGACCCAAATAAGTCACGCAGGGTTGATTATTGACTTTGGCTGCAATGGCTTCGAATATTTTTTGTACACGCGCGTATGCTTCTTTTGGACCACCCGGCATGATGCTGGGTCCATGACGTGCGCCTTCTTCGCCACCTGAAATGCCTACACCCAAAAATTGAATGCCGTGCTTTTGTAAATACTGTGCGCGAATATCGGTATCTTTAAAATAAGAATTACCCGCATCAATTATTAAATCATCGGGTTTTAATAGCGGTAATAATTCTTGAATAACATCATCAACCGCGGCACCAGCCGGTACTAATAATAGAATTGCACGCGGCTCACGAAGAGATTGAATAAAATCTTTAATATCTGTGCTGTTTTTTTTATCATAACCTGCCACGGAAAATCCGTGATCCGTCATATTCAGTAAGAGATTTTTTCCCATGACACCTAAGCCAATAATGCCAATGTCACATGGTTGTTTATTCATGATAACCATCCTCCTTCAAAACCCGCCTGTTTTAATCCATTAATAATATAAGAACAGTCTCGCATGAGTTTCCATAAGAATCCCGTGCGGTAATTTTCGATCATTAAAATAATAGGCCCTTGATTGATGCCAAAATGCCACGGTGATACCCAATCACAGGTGATATTAAACGTTGATTTGAAACCGTATTTATTGCCTGCTTTTAATTTAAGGGTATAAATATAATGCTCGATAACGGGCAATACAATTTCAGGTGCAAACGGTAATGAAGCGATCGCCGCCCATGGAGCGACAGTACCATCGTCGATCCCATACGGTACGCCACGTCCGACGTAATCAAAAAATTGACGTTGAATGCCATTTATTTTTACTGTTTTTTCACCGGGACCATCACTGGCGGTAATTCCCCAACAACAATGAGAATAACCTTCGAATTTCTGGGGATTTTCTATAGCATAGTGTTGTTGAATATAAGTTGCTCGACGACTGTTTTCAAAGTAATCAATATTTTTGCTGCGCATAAATTTATCTTTGATACCACGAAAATCAATCCAAATATGCGAAAGTTGATACGCAAATAACGGGCCAATATAAAGATATTCATAACCGTAAACTTTTTTCCATTCGTAGGTGGATGCCCATGCGGTATAACTTTTTTCGGGAATAGGATAGGTGGGTGAACCGAGCGCTAACATATAAAGTAGCAGTGCTTCATCATAACCTTCCCAACGGTAGAGAAGAAATCCACTTTCTGGTTTCCATCCGTGTGTGAGTGTGTCACCGTGATTTTGTGCCCATTGCCAATCCGCACGACGATAAAGTTGATCAGCGAGTGTACGAATTTCCTGTTCAGCACTTGTAGTGGCGTCAAAATATCTTCCCGCGGTTAACATGCCGGCGAATAAAAATGCACTGTCCACGGTAGATAATTCGCACTGCCAAACACGCTGCCCCGTTTGCATATCTAAAAAATGATAATAAAAGCCTTTATAACCTGTTGCGTCGGGTTCAGAATTTTGCGGGCTGTTCCAAAAAAAACGCAATGTCGCGAGTGTGCGCTCGATAGCATCTGCACGTGACATAAATCCGCGTTCAACAGCAACAGTATATGCGGTTAATGCAACACCCGTGGCTGCAATACTCGCTGGCCAGTCGGGTGAATTTTTGTCACACACTAATCCGTTAGCAGGATTAGCTTCATGCAGAAAGTAATGAAAAGCTTCACGCTGGAGTGTTTCAAGATCAGTCTCATTCATATTTTAAGTCCATAGGACGCTAATTGTTCACGCGTAGAGGTATATTCTTTATGACAAATCCCTTGAATACCTAATGTTTCTGCAATATCCACAAACATAGGGCGATCTTCAATATAAATAATTTTTTGCGCCGGGACTTGAACGGTATCCAATGCCAATTTAAAAATATCACTGTCTGGCTTACGAAAATGCACGAAGCAAGAAGAAATAAACACATCTACAAAATTATCTAATTTAAATTTTTGAATTCGATAGGTATTTAATTCGCGACCTTCATTACTGACGACGGCAATTTTTAATTTATAGCGTGTTTTAAGTTCGCAGATAAGCTCAATCATTTTGGGGTAGGGTTTTGATTGATCAAACATAAATTTTTTAAATTGGGCGCGCGTAAAATTTCTCTTCTGATAAAATACTACGCGACTCAAATACTCTTCGAGCGTAATTTTTCCGACTTCATACGTATCAAACGTCATGCTATGTCGTTGTTGCATGTCTTTGATATCGAGATCAAATGTTTTTGCGGCTAATTCGCGAGACGCGTGATCCCAACCGTTCGTTAACAAAACGCCGCCGATATCCAGAAATAAAGTGGTTATTTTCATGTTTCTATAACTCCTAATGCGTTATTCACAATAATTTGTGCTTCTGAAATAATACGGTCTAGATGATCTTGACTCTGAAAACTTTCGGCATAAATTTTATAAATATTTTCTGTGCCAGAGGGGCGTGCAGCAAACCAGCCATTTTCTGCCATCATTTTTATTCCGCCAATGGATTCATGATTGCCAGGAGCTGCTGTAAAAACATGTTCGATTTTTTCGCCAGCCAGTTGAGTTTGTTTAATTTTTTCGGGAGAAAGATTGGCTAATACTTTTTTTTGTACCGGAGTTGCAGGTGAGTCAATGCGAGTATAAAACGATTTGCCCAAGGTATGTTCAAGTTCGCGGTAAATTTCACTGGGATCACGACCCATCTTTGCTGTCATTTCTGCTGATAATAATCCAGGAACAATGCCGTCTTTATCCGTTGTCCAAACAGTACCATTACTTCGCAAAAAAGCAGCGCCTGCACTTTCTTCTCCACCAAAACCAATTGATCCATCAAGCAGGCCAGTTACAAACCATTTAAACCCTACGGGTACTTCATATAGTTTACGCTTAAGTTTTTGTGCAACACGATCAATCATTTGGCTGCTGACGACTGTTTTACCAATAGAAGCAGAGAGATTCCAATCCGGACGGTTTTGAAAAAGATAATAAATTGCTGCAGAAATAAAATGATTAGGTTGCATTAATCCGCTGTGTGTCACAATACCGTGTCGATCATGATCTGTATCACACGCAAACGCGATATCAAATTGATCTTTTATTTTAACTAATTTTGCCATCGCATAGGGCGAAGAGGGATCCATGCGAATTTGTCCGTCCCAATCAACGGGCATAAAACTAAATGTCGGGTCGATTATTTTATTAGTAACCGTTAGATTTAATCCATAATATTCCGCAATGGGCGCCCAATAATGTACGCCTGCGCCACCCATGGGATCTACTCCCATGTGAATTTTAGAATCTCGAATAATATCCATGTTAATAATATTTTTTAGGTCTTTAATATAATTATTTAAATAATCATGTGTATGGGTTGTGGGAGCACGTAGTGCTTGTTCATAGGTATTTTTTTTAATATCTTTAAGCTTTGATTCAATAAAGTTATTGGCTTCGTTTTGAATCCAATTTGTAATAGCACTATCTGCAGGTCCGCCGTTGGGAGGATTATATTTAAAGCCGCCATCTTGTGGTGGATTATGCGAAGGCGTGATGACGATCCCATCGGCAAATCCTGTTGCGCGATTCTGGTTGTAGGTGAGAATGGCATGTGAAATCACGGGTGTGGGTGTATATTTTTCTTCTTTTGCCATCATGACGGTAATTCCATTTGCGCTTAATACTTCGAGGGCAGACGCAAAAGCAGGTTCTGAAAGCGCATGTGTATCCATGCCAATAAACAGCGGGCCGTTAATATGTTGTTTTTGGCGGTATAAACAAATGGCTTGCGTAATGGCCAAAATATGCCATTCGTTGAATGTTTTATTGAGCGACGATCCGCGATGTCCCGATGTGCCAAATATTACGCGTTGTTCTGCAATGGACGGATCGGGTATTTCGTTGTAATAGGCGTCAATGAGTGTTGATAGGTTTAACAGTCCTGTCACAGTTTTCCTTAGGTTGAAAATAATTCGACAGGTTTAATTACTTTGGTGTCGAGATCTTTTTCAGCAATTAAATAAAGTCTTTCCCGTGTTTTTTGAGCCGCTTCTTTTGCTTTCTCGAGTGTTTTATAACTGCCGGGTAGGGGTGTGACATAAGAGGGCACAGGTACTTCAGATAAAGTATCCACTTCATACAGTACGTATTCTTTCATAAGATTCCCTTTGGTTTTAAGCCGTGATAGATGCTTCCTTTTGTAAAATTCTACGCAGATAAATGGGTTTTGTCATTTATCTGGAGCGTATCGGGGACCAAGAGAGTATGCGAGTGTATCAGAAAAGTTAAGATGTTGTTCTACATTAAATTATGCAGGTGAAAGGCCATTGTGATTCTGCCTGCTGCGGCTAACGAATGCGAACTGATTTACGACAAGCTCACGAACGCGCTTTTATAGTTATTAAAGGAAGCGCGCTCACATCGTAGAAAACATTTATTTGGACGTACGCTTTGTCTTACCCCGCGTATGAGAAGTTTTTTTTCGACCGGCGCCGCTTTTTTTTCCGCCTCCGTTTTCTTTATTCACCGTAGCCCACGCAATTCGTTGCGCCTTTTTTTTAGTAGCTCCGCGCTTTTTATAGCCGTCTTCAATATGTTCTGCCTGGCGTTTTTGTTTGTCCGTGTATGTATCTTTGTTGCCTTTCGTCATAGCAAGTCTCCTGGGTTTATATGCGGTCTTTTTAAATGTAAGCATTTTTTTTCCTATAGATTCTAATTTTTCATCTCCTATAATTTTTTTCACTTCTGGAAATAGCTTTTTTTCTTCTTCAGCCGCATGATGATCGACATCTGTTTTAAATTTTAAAAATTCCGTCTCCCAATTCTCTTGGGAGGTAATTTTTTTAAATTGTTTTATAGTATTTTCTGCATTTTTCTCTTCAGAAATTAAATGTTCCACTATCGTTTTTAATTTACCGTTATCTTTAAAGCAGGGATACCATTCTGCTTGTTCCATTTTTTCGTGAACGGTTAATTCTTTGCAGAGGACACCGAACATCTTCTTTTGGGTTTCATATCGATGAGACCCGCCCGCAATTTCAGCAAACATCTTTCTTACGTGATCGTGTTCTTTCAGAAGGAATTTAATCGCATTCATTACGTTTGCCTTAAACAAAAAATTAATAAAATATCTAAAATATCTAGAGTGGCCATAGCCTAGCCACTCTAGAGACCGAGCACTTTTTACTCGATGGGATTTTTAGATTTACCTGGAAAATTTTTCTTATTTTCTTTACTATTTTCGCCATCATTTTCATCGTCATAATCATTATCTTTCTTGCGATTGTTAGCTTTATCCAATGGATCACGGTTTTTTACTTCATCCTCGTCTTGTTCACGCTTTTGATCGCGATCATAACCTTGGTCACGATCTTGATCCCGGCCCTGATTACGACCTTGTTCACGGGTCTGGTCACGTCCTTGGTCACGACTATCCTGGGTTCCCTGGTATTCTTTGTTTTTATTCACTTCACGAGGATTTTGATCATTACGTTGGTCGTTTTCGCGTTGATTGAACGCCTGGGTATCTTGTTGAGTTTTCATAATATCTCTCCTGGTTGATTTAAAAAATTAATAAAAATAATTAACAAAATTTACACTTATGATTATTTTTTATTTTCGTGGCTTGTATCTTTTTTACGGGAGGCAGTATCTTTATTTTTCTGCGATTCCGTGTTTCGTCCTTGGTTTCCCTGATGGTGGTTAGCACCGTGATTTTTTTCATCTTTAGCTTTTTGAGTCGTCATGATATTGTCCCCTTTTCCGGTTGGTTAAAAATCAGCGTGTATCATTAAACGTTGAAGTGTTTCTAATACTTACAAATTTTTACTAGCTACAAATCTTTTTTATATTTATGTTTATCATCACCGTTAGGTAAAAATTAGCATGCGTAATCATATGAAAACAGCTAGGAGTTTTAAGAGGTTATCTAGAATCTACAGTACACACAGAAATCTCACGCCAAGTAGCAACTCAGATTACATCTCGGTTTGAAACCGTCGCTTATTAAAATGCCAGATTGATTATCAATCTGTGGTTATTTAAGCTCTGGTGTTCCTTCTAACGTTGGCTGTTTTTCAAACGCCGCTTGTGCCTTAGTTTTATTTGCCTTCGCGTTTTGATAGTGAGGATCAATTGCAAGTGCTTTATCGAAAAACGTTATCGCTGTTTCATAGTTTTTTAAAAAGTAATGGCACATGCCAGTGTTGTGAAAGGCTTCTTTAAATCTCGGATTAAGTTTCAACGCTTCAGCATAACAAGAGAGGGCAGCAGCGTATTCTTTCTTTGCATAATATGTATTGCCAGCACTTTTATGCTTTTCCGCTAACGGTAAAATTAACTGTTTGTATCGAGGAATCACATGTCTTAAGACGTCAAGTTCGTCAACAGTTATTAGTTGTTGATTTTTATTGAGTATTTGTATTTATAGAATTCTGTCCAGTTCTCTTAAATTCTCCAAAAATTCCCACTTTTCTTGGCACGAGTACACAGGAATTACACAGAGATTTAGGGTCTGAAACGGCTATTTGAGGGCAAATGCCATAAAACATGATTTTTTGTGGGGAAGATCACTCGTCTTAAGGTTTCCTTAAGTTTTGGCTGGTAGAATGCGCTCCATGAAAATCAGAGGGTAGGGCTATGAGTAGTGAAGCATCATGCAAAGCAGTATTAGGTTTGGCTCCGTCAGCCAGTAAAGATGATATCAAGAAAGCTTATAGACGTTTGGTATTGCAATGTCATCCCGATAAAGTAGTGGGACGTGAAAACCAGTTTCGTCAAATTGATGAGGCATATAGATTTTTAATGCGACCCCGAGCATCATTTTCAAATCTTGTGCCGAATAGTGGCAATCCGGATGATCGCAGTGTTGTTCCTTACCATGACCGAGAAATTTCTGTAGAAGAAATACTTTTATTAAAGTCTGGCATAGAACCTGAAAGCACTATTTTACTTCTTTTAATGAGGTTGCATCTATTATGTTCTTTGACTTTCTCTCAATTTTTTGTTTCCCAACTATTTGATTCTATATTTTGCACCCCGCCGATTGCTAAAGGTAAAATTCATGGTATATGGTTTACTCAACCGAATGGTTTATTACATCCAGCAGTCAAAACTAATTTTTCGGGCTATGTATCAGATGCCAAAGCCAACAACTTTGAGCTCATACTCTGGACTAATTTAAAAGAACTTACCTCTTCAGAAGTGGAAGCATTAACGGAACGAGGTGTAGTTGTACAAGATCATTCGATATGCAAATCAAGTCAGTTTTATCCCTATTTTCTTCATTTTTTAGATTTGGGCATCGCTGGCGACAAAGCGGCTTTTGCTCTCGCGTCGGATATTTTTAGGATGGCTATTTTAGAGCTTACTCCGGAAGATGAATATTATATCTACATGGATCCGAATGACACACGGTTACTAAATTTAGGGCAAGATTTATCATCTCTCGGTGCAATGTTCTCCTATAATTCATTTGGTTACTCTTTCCATATAACGAAATTAGATTCCGTTCATTTTCATGTTAGAAATGATGTGCTCATTGCAGCAAAAGCAATCAATCCGAAATTTTTTGAAGCTTACCTGAGTGCTTATGCTGCTCAGCTCGAGGCGAACTATCTAACGTACAAAACTCCGAAAATAGATCGTGAAGCGCAGCAATTTGCAAATACTATTACTCTCCAAACAGGCTCAAATCTTTTTGCATTTATGCTAAACGGTTTGGTTACCGCAAAGTTTGGAGAATTTGGAGAAGCCTATCCGATTGTTCATAATCAATGCTATCTCAGTTACGAGCGCGATCTAGAAAATTGTAATACGTGGCTTCCGGTAGGAGATCTTGCTGACGAAAAGAAAATGTTAGAAGAATTAGGTGTCAAATTTGTTGACAGGCCAAAAGTTGTGCCCGCCCAACCGCCGCGTATCAGTGCAATGCTCCCATTTTTTGGTCGTCCACAAAATGATCGAAGTCAGGCAGAGCTGAGCCCCACACTCGAGGAAACTAATTGGACTAATTTAAAGGTAACATTAATCGTCGCAGCAATGTTTGTTTGTCTCGCATACATTGCGTTTCGCTATGAATTTAATCTTGGGAGCACTCAATTGGGTAAACATTTATGACACGATTACACATGAATGACACACAGCAAAAATAAAAGCAGGTCCTTCGCACCTGCGGTGCTCAGGATGACAGTGTTTTCTCAATGTTTCCGGAATAGACACTATTGTAGCAGGTGAAATTGGTGGGCCCACCAGGACTCGAACCTGGGACCAAGAGATTATGAGTCTCCTGCTCTAACCAACTGAGCTATAGGCCCTAATTGAAATGGGACGAGAAAAATCTCGCCCCTACGAAAAAAAATATTATTTTTATTCCCTTCTCCGCATGGTCGGAGAAGGTGCCCGAAGGGCGGATGAGGTTACTCTTGTTTTTCGTTATCCAAGAAACTCTTCAACTGCTCTGCACGACTTGGATGACGTAATTTACGTAACGCTTTTGCTTCAATTTGTCTGATACGTTCACGCGTAACATCAAACTGTTTACCGACTTCTTCTAAAGTATGATCCGTGTTCATGCCAATACCAAATCGCATGCGTAATACTTTTGCTTCACGTGCCGTCAGTGTAGATAAAATATCTTGCATGGATTCTCTCAAACCTTCTGCAGTAGCAGCATCAATGGGCGAAATCATCGACGTATCTTCTACGAAATCACCTAAATGGGAGTCTTCATCATCGCCAATCGGTGTTTCTAAAGAAATGGGTTCTTTTGCTATTTTTAATACTTTACGGACTTTATCTTCCGGCATGGCTAGTTTTATAGATAATTCTTCCGGAGAGGGTTCAAGGCCTGTCTTTTGTAAAATTTCACGCGAGGCGCGATTAATTTTATTTATAGTTTCAATCATATGAACGGGAATACGGATAGTTCTTGCTTGGTCAGCAATAGAACGAGTAATAGCCTGACGAATCCACCAGGTAGCATAGGTCGAGAATTTATATCCACGTCTGTATTCGAATTTATCAACGGCTTTCATCAAGCCAATATTGCCTTCTTGAATTAAATCTAAGAATTGCAAACCCCTATTGGTATATTTTTTAGCGATAGAAATAACAAGTCGGAGATTGGCTTCAACCATTTCTTTTTTCGCACGACGTGCTTGATTTTCACCCGTCAGAATATCGCGATTAATGGATTTGATTTCAGCCACGGTGAGTTTTTTGTCTTGCTCTAATTTTAATAATTTTTCTTGAACGTGTTTAATTTCATTTTCATGTTCTTTCAGCGCTTTCACATACGGTGCTTTTTTGCGTAATAATTTATCGAGCCACTCAGGACTGGTTTCATGTCCTTGGAAAGCAGCAATAAATTCATTTCGCGGAACTTTGGCTTTCACGACGCACACTTGCATGATGTGGCGTTCATGTTTACGAACGTGTTCCAGCATCTCGCGAACTTTGCGCGTTAATTTTTCTAATTCTTTAGGAGAGAATTTAAATTGATTAAACGCCTCGGCCATTTTTTCAAGATATTTTTCAGTGGTTTTATGGTGTGGGCCATTTTTCTTGGCGGACGCTAACGCTTTTTTGTGAATTTCACGTAACGCACCAAAACGTTCTGCGGCTAAAATAGGATCAGGTCCGGTATCGGCTTCAGTTTCTTCGCTGCCTTCACCGCCTTCTTCTTCTTCGGTTTCAGGTTCGGCTGCAGCAAATGTTTCTTCAGCAAGTTCGCCTTCAGGGCTAATGGGAATTTCTTCTGCAGTATCGGTGTAGCCAACAATAACATCGCTTAAACGTGCTTGACCGGCAATCACACGATCGTAATTTTCTAAGAGGACTGCAACAATTTCGGGATAATGTGCAAGCGCGTTGAGCACTTGTTTCACACCGGCTTCGATGCGTTTCGCGATGACGATTTCACCCTCACGGGTTAATAATTCAACGGCACCCATTTCACGCATATACATACGTACTGGGTCGGTGGTTCGACCGGCTTCGCTTTGGACAGCAGAGAGAACGGCGACGGCTTCGGCTTCAACTTCTTCATCGGGGGTGGCGGCAGCTTTGTCACCCATGGCAAGTAAAATAGCATCTGCTTCAGGCGGAGTATCGCAAACAACGATACCCAGCTCATTGAGCATGCTGATAATTTCTTCGGTTTGTTCGGTATCGATATTGTCGGGAAGGACGTCATTGATTTCGGCGCGCGTCAAATAACCTTGTTCTTTACCGTGTTCAATCAATAATTTACGCTGTTCGAGGGTACTCATTCTTTAACGTTCTCGCCAAAAGTTAGAAGGGGGTGCGCAAAAAGCTTTCAATTATAATGATTTTAAGGCGATATCGTCCAGATAATCTTTTACGCCTGAAGCTACTGTTTTAAAAGTATGGGCGCATCCGATTTTTTCAAGGAGGGTCATGTCCGCTTCGGTAAAATGCTGATAGCGGTTTTTGAGCTCATCGGGGAAGTTGATGTACACAATCTCACCTTTGCCGTGCCATTTCAGGACGGCATGGGCTACATCGTTGAAGGATTGGCTCTTTCCCGTACCCAAATTGAAAATTCCTGAGGTGTCGGGGTTATCTAAAAACCAGAGATTGATGGCCGCCACATCTTTCACATAAATAAAATCACGACGTTGTTCGCCATTGCCGTAGCCGCCACTGCCTTCAAATAATTTTACATGACCCTCTTTTAATAATTGGTTATGACAATGCAGGGCGACACTGGCCATTTTATGTTTATGAAATTCACGTGGGCCGTAGACATTAAAATAACGCAGGCCAACGACTTGTGTGGTTTTGTTGTGATGTTGGCGAACATAATTATCAAACAATAATTTTGAATAGCCATACACATTCAGGGGGTTTTCATAAGCAGGTTCGACTTTGCAGGTTGTATTCGAGCCATATACAGCAGCGCTGGACGCATAAATAAAAGCAATGTTTTGGGCTTGAGAATAATGTAATAAATTTTTTGAATATTCATAATTATTTTGCATCATGAATTTGCCGTTCCATTCTGTGGTATCAGAACAAGCGCCTTCATGAAAGATGGCTTTAATTTTGCCGAGCGTAGGTAATTTTTCTAAGAAATCATCTTTGTCTATATAATCTTTAAATTTGAGATCCACTAAATTTTTAAATTTGGTCCCGTCTGTTAAATCATCAACAATAATAATATTTTCTTCGCCGCGAAGATTTAACGCATGAACAATATTGCTGCCGATAAAGCCTGCGCCGCCGGTGACTATAAACATGTCTTTTCCCTCTAAATTCCTTCCCTCTTTATGAGGGAAGGTGGCGCGAAGCGCCGGATGGGTGTAACGAAACTATAACCTATGCTGTCTATCCTGCATTCTAAAGCCTGTGATGGGTTTATCCCAGTGTTTTGTAAGGGCAATGACTTTAAATAATTCACCCATTTCGCTGGGATGAGTCAAAATTTTTATCGCTGCTGTATCTTTGGGGCCTTTTACATAATCTAGAATATTATTATCCAATAAAAAAGCAGCTTGAGAAGTATATCCGGCTAATTCCATATTATTTTCCACTGCAGCTTCTGCTATAGCCGTAAAATCCACATGAGCTGTAATATCTTGTTCGCCTGGTTTGTATAACGGATTATCGTGCGCATGATGTTGATAGTGGCACATGAGTGTTCCTTCAGAACGTTCGGGATGATAAAACTCATGACGTGGAAAGCCGTAATCTACAATTAAAATTAAGCCAGACTGTAATATTTCACTTAAGCTTTTTATAAATGGTTTGAGGGTCAGATGTATTTCGCTCGAGTAATCATTGGGTAAATCTAAAGTCTTAATAAAATCTGAAATTAATGGCTGGCTGGGAGTATCCGTAATTAAAACTAGTCCACCATTTTTTTCAACTACAAAATACTCATACGCTTTATTATCTTTCCATAAGAATTTTGTGGCGGGAAAAGCATCAATGACTTCATTGGCGAGTATTACTCCCTTAAAAGGTTCTTGAGGAAGTTCAGTCAGCCACGTAATTTTATGGGCATACTCTTTTAGTAATTCTTTCTGGCGGTGCTGTAATTCACTGCTGATTTCTACGATCCAATATTTTTCGATGTTTTTATGGGACTCTAAAATAGTTTTGGCTAATATGCCTGTTCCTGCACCGAATTCTAGAACATGACTAAAATCTTGAATGGCATGGGTGAGGGCTTTTCCAAACAGCGGGGAGAGTTCAGGGGCGGTTATAAAATCACCCGTGGGGCCAAACTTCTGTAGGCCATTGGCGTAGTAGCCCAAGCCGGGCGCATAAAGTGCCAACTCCATATATATATATAATGGCATTTTGCCCCCCAATGTCTTGAGTTTGGCTAAAATAAGGTCATTTAGGGTGTTTTTTTTCACGTTTTCGCGGGTTCCTTAATATTTCCTTAAGGTTTGTACCATATTATATGCTTGTAGATCAGCATATCCGATCTCGCCACAATAACTTTAGGGTACAAAAACAGTGAGAGAATTAATAACAGATCTTGAAAAATATGTGCAATTACGTCATGACTTGACGTCTGAACACCGTTCGGATTTTATGAAAGTGCTGAGCAGAGTAAAAAACAGTTCTTCATCGGTTATGCCAGACAATATTTGTGAAGCATTTATTTTGTGGGCTGAACGTGCTCAGCCAGATAAGAGCGAAACTCCTGAGAAATCAGAATTACATAATATTTTATATGCGCGTCTTTGTGAGAGTTATAAAACAGTATTAGCTCGCTTTGAAAAGAGGGCGGATTTTTTTGAAACGCTAGAAAAATATGTGGCGAAGTGGAAGCCGCAAAATCTTCACGATAAAAAAGAATTACAGGCTTATTTGAGAGACCTAAAATTAACGATACCCGCTGTTTTTTCCATTCGTAGCAAACTTATTGCTTGGGCCGACGAAAAATTCAAAGGTAATGATTTATTTGTCCTCGATGAAGATAAAGATGAGCTGTTTTTCGATGGTCTGCATAAATTATTGCGCGAGCCTCTTTCGGCTGAAGCTCAACCAGAGCTCTTCAGAAGATCGCCTGAAAAGAGCCCAGTCGCTCAGCAACTGAAAGAGCGGTTTTCGCCCACGGAAGACGTCATTAGGGTGACCCCAGATTTTTCGCGAACCAAGGGCTGATTTTGTCGCTTTTTTTGCCCGTAACAAGGTACAATCTTTTTTCATTTCTTAAGGTTTCCTTAAGGTATCTTCGGGGCTTCTATAATATGATGGATTTATGGACGGCTTAGAGTAGGAGAAGGCTTATGACAACAGAACATATTGCTAAAGGGCTAGATCGGTTCCTGCAGAGTGAGTTCGCCTCTTCACCCCTTAATGGTACTGAACAGAAATTCGTGAATTTACGTACGAAGTTGCAACGCGTATGGGATAAAGAAAAGAAATCTAAATCATCATCGTTAGATGTGGCCATTGGATTTTTGGAAAAGACAGAAGAAATTTTTTCAGCTCGTGTAACAAAAGCCAAAAAAGATGCCGATAAAGAAAAGAGAAAGCACACTAAAGACAACTTCCTGAAAAGAGCACGTGAAACATTATCTCAATTAGATCGTGCGTTGCTTGCAAAAATTGATTTGGTCAAAGTATTCGATGAATGTTTGAGTGCAGAGCTTAAAGCGAGTCCTTCGGTGGGCGGTTCTCCTCACTTCGCTATGTTAGAACAAGGCTGGAAGCTTACAAAAAACAAATCCGAAGGGGAGCCCGAGCTGTCGCTTATGGAGTTGGGCGCTAGATTTTTTATGCTCACACACACTACTCTTGTAGTTAAGCAAAAAATTCCAGTAGAGGCAGCTAGCGCCTTTCTAAGCAAAGTACGTGAGAAATTGGTTCAGCACGATCCTGCATTGTATTTCAAGATAGACGTGCTTTATGCGGTAAAAAATATCCAATCCTTTTTGGGAACACTTTGGATAGAGCAAGACAACCTCCAACAAGCGGTTGAGAAAATAAAAGAATTATGCGTGAATTCTGGCGATGATATTCCTGCGTTGTATGCAAAAATTCAAGCCGTTAATGATAAAAGCACAGAAGTTAAAGATTTATTTATTAAGCTAAGCAGCATAAATGAAATATATAAAAAACAAACTGCCCCGAAAATTTCCGCAAGTGAATCAGTGTCAGCTACTCCAACGCCATACGACATGACATCAACAACTGTTATACAAACGCATCCGAGAGCAATAACTTCTCCGAGTGCTAAGCGAGGAACAGCGGTATTTTTTAAAGCAATTAAAGCAGTGGGTGGAGTAGTAGTAAAGGGACTTGATTTTGTAGAGCAGGGAGCAGAAGAAATTAAAGACGCTGTAGTAGAATTAAAAGAGGTAGCAGTCGAATTAAAAGATAAAATAAAAAAATCTCCAGATTCATCACCAAAATCATCATCTGCCTCAGCTTCATCACAAACATCGCAAACAAACTCTCGGGTGAGTGATAGTCAAAGTTCTCTCTCATCACTGAGTGCCGATGGTTCGCCGACAGGCGGATCGCTTCAAGGATCTCCGAAGAGATTATCTCCAGCAGTTGCTGCGCAAGTGGTTGAACCGAAAATCGATGAAGAAGAAGCCGCTAAAGATATCTTAATCGGTGAGTTGAAAGATATGTTAGCGCAAGAATTGAAAGATGAAAGGAATGTTGTAGCTGGCTTAAAATTGCAGATTACAGAAAAGGTTGAGCAATTAAGTGGCCTAGAAAAACTTAAAGGTAAGAAACAAGCTGAAAATCAGGCATTAACTCAAACCATTGGTATCGAAAAAGAGTCAATACTTGGCAAAGTTGAAACTGCCATCCAAGATAAAAAAGTAAGACTTTCTAAAGACTTTCGATTTGCGTTTCGTACGAGTAATGTGGAAAAACTGGATGCTGTGTTTGTTGCATTGTCTGCAGAACAATTCGATGCAAAATGTCGTGAGAGTGCAGAAAATGTTGTGAAGGGATTATTGGGTAGTGTTCTTTCTAGACTCCCTGGATTTTTAGGTGGAAATTATTTCAAGCGAAGACTAGATGCACGAGTCGATGCAGCAGTGGATTATCTTCAAGATCGTAAATCACAAGAAGAGATGAGAAAAGGCCAAAATGCTTTAGCAATAAGGAGTGCGGCGGGTAGCTTTTTTGCGAAGGTTAACATTGGTGGGCTTGTTCAGCATTTGAATGAACGCGATGCTAATGATGTTGAGATCCAAAGATTGAATGAAACGATGCAACCTTTAACAGAAAGAAAGGGAGAACATGAAGCTCTTCTTAAGAAAACTGAAGATAAATTATTGTTACTTCTTCATATCAAAAGTAATTGGGGTGGTATCGCAGAAAGGTTGAGCTCAGATCCAGATAAATATGCCGAGATTGCACAGGTTTGGGCTTCGAAAGATATACATAGAAAATGGAATGCGGTTCAGCCGTTGTTATTACGACTATTTCAGAAGCCAGAGCCAAAAAAGCTAGTAGCTGCTCCCGCTCAAAGTAGTAGCTTCCGTCCAGGCCAGACAGTCTGCCAATAAGGCCGCTGGCCTAGCCTGTAGACCCCCAAATATGGACTATACTCATTTTATGGGCTTTAGTAGAAAAGCCACCCAGGAGGGCGTATGAAAGAGGCAGAAGACAAACTAAGAAAAGATGCAGCGGATACACTAAAATCAGCGCTTAATGAATATATGGCTGACAATAATCTGGCTGATACAAAACTTTTAGGGTTGCGCGGTGCACTAATAGATATGGCTTCTGATTCTTCTCCCGCTCCTGATACAAAACAATTCGCAGAAGTTTGCTTCAATGTTTTTCAAGCAGTACAAAAGAAAACAGGTTATGAAAAGTTCATAGATTCGTTTCGTGCTATCTTAAAACGTGATGTTCCGGATGAGTTTTTCAGAATACGGATGCTGAGTGAGATACGTGATTTTCCCAACAAAGAACTTGCCGGTAAAGTTGAAGACCTGTTGTGGACTCCAAAAGATGTTGAAAAACAATTCCAAGATATCAAAGAAGTTTTGACAAAAGCTGGAGCAGCCAAATTAAGTACACCCCTTGAACAAAAGTTTCTGGAATATAAAAAAACCAAAAAACCAGAGGCCGCAAAGCCAGAGACTGATACAGTGGCTGAAGCAAAACCACAGGCAGTAAAAAGTAGTGCGATTAAGACGGAAATAAAAAAATTCAGGCCAGCAAGAATGGTTGCGCTGGATTCAACAGGAGTTGAGGGCGCGCACCAAAAAGCTGTAGTACCCAAAAAACCAAAGGCCAAAAAACAACCGGCCGCTACTATGAACGCATCAACAGAATCTGCAGAAATAATTGAAGCCCCCAAAGAAATTGAAAGCGTGGAACCTTATAGAGTAAGCAAAGAAACGGAAGAAATAAAAAGTAGTCGACAAAAAGCGACAATGTCTCAAACGTCAGAAACGGTAGAAATTTCAGAAAATCCTAACAAAGAAAAATTTAGACTCGCTATTCTCTCAGCCTGTAGTGAATTTATTCGTGAGACAGACAATAAATTGTATAAAGATATATTCGCTAAAATTGTTGACCATGTAACTACATCGCCTATTTCTGACTCTGCTCAAAAATTATATGAAGATATAAAAAAAGAAGGAGAGGGGATAAAGTACTTTGTTGATATGCTCGAAAGTAATTATGAAGAATTTCGTCAGGCGCCGGGTGAAGTAACCAGAGAAAGAGATAAAAAAGCAGCCGAACTGCAAGCGAAGAGAGATGCAGACTGGCTAGAACTACAAGCCCGAGTAGAGGCGAAAGGTAAAAAATTTGAAGAAAAAGAGAAGCTGAATAAACGTGAACCTACTGAAGAAGAAATAAGAATTAGCAAAGAAGTTCACAAGCAGCGTGAAGATGTGAAATCATTGAGAGTTGCAATTGTTAAAGCAAAAGGTAATGAAAAGACGTTGAAAGTGCTTGAGGCTAATTTTGCAGAAGCTGAAAAAAATCTTGTTAAGCTTGAGATGCAATTACTTGTGGTGTCTGGAGGTTTGCAGGCTACACCGAAACTAATGGAGCTTCTTGAGAAGCGACAAGCAGCCGAGGTGCCTGAGCCTACTTTAGAAAGTACTTTAGAAGAACCCGTAATTAAAGCAGAGCCTTCTGTTCAAGCTGAATTAGCCGCCTCTCTAAAAGATCTGGCGAGAAGACTTCAAGAACAAAATGAAATGCGAAAAGCACTTGAGGAAGCGGATGCTACTTTAGAAGGTTCTCCAGAAAAATTAAAAACAGAGTTAGAACAATTACAAGCAAATCGAGCAAGACAAAAAGCATCTGCCCCTGTCCCTGAGAATGCAGAAGAAATTGAAAAAGCATTGAGCGAAATGAGAAGAAATTTAGAAAAAACTAAAAAGCCCGATCCAGAAAAATTGCAAGCCGCAAAAGGTAAGCTGAAAAAATGGGAAGCAGGAAAACAAGAAAGCAGTGATCACAAAGAGATGGAAATAGGCGTAAATCGAGGCGATGTTGTGTCTCATGTGGGAGATGCTACTTTAGAAGGTTCTTCGCAAAAAGAGGAAAGCATGATATGGGATGATGATATGGGAGAAGTATCTCCATCCGATATTGCTCGTCTTGTGAGGGAGCAAGTGCCTAAAGAAAAAGACGAAGCAAGCGCTGAGGATTTACTCAGACAAAGCAAAGCGAGTATGACGGGTTACGAAGAAGCAAAAGCTAAAGCGAATATACCTCTGATGCACGGAAAAGAAAAATTATTAAAGCTTGTAGAAATAGAGTTTCTTCAAAAGCGCGAAGTGCTTTCTCAGCATACAGGACTGAGCGAAGAAGATATCGAAACTCACGTAGAAGCAGTTGCAAGTAAAGGTGGGCATGAAGCGCTCGCTCAAACATGGGCTAAAAAATGGTGGGATGTTTTGCCTACGCCAATTTCAGATTTTATAGCAGTAAGAGTTTTTGGTCTTTTGCCCTACGACGAAAGAGTCGAGGAAATTAAACAGCACTGTGTTTCTACTGAGTGTAATGCGGAATTAAAAAAATTTCGTACTGATAAAAAAGAGCATAGCGGTGAATATTTACTGGAAAAATTGTCCGAAGGAAAATTTAGCAGCACAATTCAAAGTGAAGTTACCACTGGATTTTTACAGTCACTTGAAAAACACTGGAAACGTGAAGAAGACGCAAGAAAAATACAAGTATTATTGGAGCAAAAAAGAGCGGAGCTCGATCGTGTTCAATCACCACCTGCAGGTCAGCAAGAACGCAAACGTCCATTTGGAATTTCATTTAAAGTGAAGTTGCCCAAGCGATCTAAAAACGAGGAAGAGCTGCCCAAAATGGAAGATCTCGATAGACAAATAGATAGCATGGGTGCGGAAGAAGAAAAACATCAAGCACACCAACGTGAAATGCGAAATATGCGAACAGTACTCGTAGAAAAATCTCTTCCCGAATATTCTCCCGAATTAAAAGCTCTGCTTGGCGGGAAAGAAGCAGAGGCGTTTCTCACAGCGGTTAGAGGCGGTTTGGATTATAAATTGATCGCTGCATTGGGGGATGGAGACTCCGAAAAAGTGATAGAGGCATATGATAAATACGGAACAGCAAAAACTGAAGAAGAAAAAACGAATGTCATAAAAGAAGCGCTGGGAGGAGAGCTCATAAGAGGTGGTAAAACCACAGCAGCAATTAAAACGTACTTTGAACAACGTCAACAGCTTGATGGTTTGTATCGTGATTTTATGCGTAAGAAGCTAGGCCCTGCACAGCGAGAATCTTTGGAAGGGCTTAAGCGATACCTGAAAGGGATTGATAATAATCTGAATTTGGGGCAACTGCATAAGTTCATTAGTCTCATGGACAAGGATGCGGCCAAAAATGCGACCAAAAATTCCAGCACAGTTCCTCCACCAGGACATCACTAAATAGCGTATAATCTTGGGCTTATGCCACAGATTGATACCCTAAAACGCATCATACTACCTATCGTTTCGTTGGCCCTCTTTATGGAGGCCATCGATGCGACGATTATCAATACCGCAATTCCTTCTATGGCCCACAGCTTAAATGTCAGTGCAATTGATCTCAAAGTTGCACTGATTAGCTACTTTTTAAGTTTAGCCATATTTATTCCTATTAGTGGATGGTTGGCAGATAAGTTCGGCACACAAAAAGTTTTCTTAAGCGCCATTGCGCTTTTTACCTTAAGCTCCATATTTTGCGGATTTTCTACGCATCTGTATGAATTAGTGCTTGCGCGATTTATTCAAGGCATGGGTGGTGCATTCATGATTCCCGTCGGACGATTAATTATTGTGCGATTGTTTCAGCGCGACGAATTAATTTCAGCGATGAATCGCGTGATTATTCCAGCGCTAATTGGTCCTGCTCTGGGTCCATTATTGGGTGGCATTATTTCAGAAGCCTTTTCGTGGCGATGGATTTTTTGGGTAAATATTCCCTTCGGGATTGCTAATTTTATATTGGCGTATTATTGGATAGAAAATATAACGTCAGAAAAAAAATCGCCCCTCGATTGGCGCGGATTTTTATTATTTGGTTTAGGATTGGCGGGATTGGTGTTTGGATTTTCAGCCTTAAGTGAAAGTGATTTTCCCCCTATGCCCATTATAATTATTTTCTCAGCAGCCATAATTTTATTATTAGGCTATGCGTATTATTCAACACACTGTGAAGCACCCGTATTAAAAGTAAAATTATTTTTAGCGCGGACATTTCGGGTATCTGTAGTGGGAAATTTGGTGACGCGTATAGGATTTGGCGGCATGCCGTTTTTGTTGCCCTTATTTTTGCAAATACCCTTAGGATTTTCGCCTGAATTAGCTGGGCTTATGGTGGCACTTACGGCAGTAGGCGCAATATTTATTAAGTTTTTTACCAAATGGGTTATCCGCAAAGTAGGATTTAAAAAAATATTAATTATTAATACGGCGTTATTGGGTGTGGGATTATGGTTGTTTTTGTTTGTCCATCAGGGGACGCCATTATTAGTTATTGCATTGCTGAGTTTTTTATATGGCGTACTTGCGTCGTTGCAATACAGTACAATGAATCCTTTAGCGTATGCCAAAATCGTTCCTGAAGATTTAGGTGCAGCAACCAGTATTATGAGTGTAATGCAGCAAGTCGCATCGAGTTTTGGTGTAGCCGCGACGGCGTTAATATTAAGAGCCTCATCGTCATTAAGCATAGCGGCTTTCCATAATACTTTTTTAATATTGGGATTATTAACCCTGATATCGTGTTCAGTATTTTTCGTGCTTAAAAAATCTGACGGGGGAAGTTTGATTCATGAATGAAGTTAAAAAAATTAAGCCAATAAAACAAAATCCCTTTGAGGCTTTTTCGAAATTATCCCGCCAAGAACGTTTTGCGCGTTTAGTAGACATGGGTGCGTTAAGTAAAGAAGATATTTTATTTCTCGAATCTTCTGTTCATCAGGACTTTCATGATCTTGCTGAGAATTTCGTTGAAAATTCTCTCGGCTGTTTTCCGTTACCCTTGGGAGTAGCCGCAAATTTTCATATAGATAACAAAGACTATGCTATTCCTATGGCTATAGAAGAAACATCTGTTATAGCTGCGGTGAGCAATATGGCCAAATGGATTCGGCAAGACGGTGAAATTATCACTAAAATTATGGGCAAAGATATTATTGGACAAATCCAAATAGCGCACCCCCAAAATAGTAAAGCCAGCATAGATATTATTATGGCTAATAAAAATCATTTAATAAATCTGGCTAATATAAATATAGTTCCCAATCTTGTTGCCCGCGGCGGAGGAGTATCTGATATTCAGTGTCGTGAAGTAGAGGATATGCTCGTTATACACGTGTTATTAAATCCCTGTGATGCGATGGGTGCAAATTTAATTAATCAGGTCTGTGAATATCTCAAAAATCCCATAGAAACATTAACCCACGAAAAAGTTAATTTATGTATTTTATCTAATCTAGTAGACACAAAATTAACGTATGTAAAAATTAGTATTAAAAACGTCGAGGCTGAGTTGGGAAAGGGAATAGAAGATGCATCAAAATTTGCCGAAGCGGATCCGTATCGTGCGGCGACGCATAATAAAGGCGTATTAAATGGCATGGATCCGGTTGCTATCGCCACGGGTAATGATTGGCGTGCATTAGAGGCGGGTGTTCATGCGTACGCTGCGCGTTCGGGAAAATACTCGGCTATTTCACAGTGGAGATATAATAGCCAAGAAAAAGAATTAATAGGGATATTAATAGCTCCCGTTATTGTGGGTATAGTGGGAGGGGTTACCCGACTACACTCTACTGCAAAATTATGTTTAAGAATGCTAGGGGTAGAAAGCGCAGATGAATTGTCGCGTGTCATAGCCGCGGTTGGATTAGTTCAAAATTTGGGTGCTTTACGCGCATTGAGTACACATGGCATTGTTGAAGGCCATATGAAATTACATATTAAAAATTTATTATTAGCTGTGGGGGCAAAAGAAAAAGAACAAAAGCAGCTTATTCCAGAATTGGAAAAATTTGTCAAAAATAATCGAAAAATTACTGAAACAGATGTAAAAAATAGTTTAAACCAACTAAGACATAGCGAGGGGTTTCTAATGATTTCATCTGATTTTTATGTTAAGTCACATGCGAAATGGATCTTAACCGGTGAGCATGCGGTACTGCGTGGACACTCGGCGTTAGTATTCCCCATTCCCAATAAATACATGGAATTATTTTATTGGGACAAACCGGAAAGTTTAGAAGTTGATTTTAATACACCGCAAGGCGAAACCCTGCTAGTACTTTTCTGGGGAGTCTTTGAAGAGGGTCTGAAATTATTACATAAAAAACATACGGATATTCAGGGCAGATTATTTTTCCGCAATAATATTCCGATGGGAGCGGGTATGGGATTTTCCGCGGCGTTCTGTGTGAGTCTCACAAAATTATTTCACTATAAGGGTTGGCTAAAAGGAGAAGCCTGTTTTGAATTTGCTCGCCAATTAGAGAATCATTTTCATGGCAAAAGTAGCGGTGTGGATATTGCAGGAAGTTTATATGACGGTGGTATGAAATTTAACATGCAAGACGGTCCCAAGCCTATTCAATTAAATTGGCGTCCCCAGTTATATTTATCCCACTCGGGTAAAGTCAGTGTTACGTCTAAGTGTATTAATCTGGTGAATGAGCTTTGGGAATCTAATAAAACATTAGCAGAACAAATAGACTTAAATATGGCAGACAGTGCAAAGTTAGCCGAGAAAGCATTGGGTGAATCGGAAGAGATTGGTTTGGATTTATTAAGAAAATCCATATTAAAAGCGAATCATTCTTTTGAACAATGGGGTTTATTAGATGCTGAATTAAATAATCATATTCAGCAACTCACAGACGCAGGTGCATTAGCATGTAAACCAACAGGCGCGGGTGATGGCGGATATGTCTTGAGTTTGTGGGATAAAATGCCAGAATTGCCGTTTGAAATGATTGCTGTATTTTAAAGGAATTAATAACCATGTCAGAAATTATGTTAGTCAATGAAAACGATGAGCCTATTGGCGTTGCAGATAAACAAGAGGCTCACGAAAAAGGCTTGTTACACAGAGCGTTTTCGATATTTATATACAGAAAGGGTTTAGAGGGCTTAGAAATATTATTACAAAAAAGACATACACAAAAATATCACAGTGGTGGATTGTGGACGAATACGTGTTGTAGTCATCCACTCTATAATGAAACTATAAAAGAAGCTGCAGAGAAGAGACTAAAAGAAGAAATGGGAATTACGTCTGATCTGGCAGAAATTGGCGTATTTCATTATAAAGCAGAAGTAGGTAATGGCTTGATTGAAAATGAAATAGATCATGTATTTGCCGGCGAATTATTATTTTCTAAAATTAAACATAATCCCGAAGAAGTCGAAGCGATTACGTGGATGAGTACGCAGCAATTAAGCGAAGAATTAAAAAACAATCCTAAAAATTATACGGCGTGGTTGGAGAAGGCGTTTGAGATTTTTATTAATAACCTCACCCCCCTTCGGGACCCTCTCCTGTGAAAAGGAGAGGGAAAAGAAAATAAGAAAAAAGGTTTTTAATATAAAAAATTATAAAATATTTGTCCCTCTCCTTTTCACAGGAGAGGGTCCGCGAAGCGGGGGTGAGGTTGCAGAAGCTTCCCCTCCGCAAACATCTCTGCTTTCGAATTTAATATCTGACTTGCAGCTAACGGTTTTCCACCGGCTAATTGTAATTTCAATATTTTTAAAATGTTTTTGCCCGTGCTGACATCAATTCCTACGGCGTTTGAATGAATAATCGTGCCGGGCGGAAGTGAAGACGCTTGAGAAAGTACAGCGGCATGCCAGATTTTAATAATCTGGCCATCTAAATAACTATATGCGGGATAATACGCGCGAATTTGGCGGTTGATTTCTTCTGCAGATTTTGTCCAATCTATATTGGTGTCTAGTTTATTAATTTTATGTGCATAAGTGACGAGGCTCTCATCTTGTTTTTTAGGTTTTATAGCATCGAGATTATCTAAAGTAGTGATTAATAATTCTGCGCCCAGTGAAGATAATTTTTCTTCTAATGTTTTAATATTATCCTCGGGTAAAATAGGACAAGACACTTGAGATAATATATCACCCGTATCCATGCCTTTTTCCATTTGCATAATAGTGACACCCGTTTCAGTATCACCCGCTAATAATGGACGAATAATTGGCGCTGCACCTCGCCATCGCGGAAGTAATGAAGGGTGAACATTAATACAGCCATATTTCGGTTTTCGTAAAATAAATTCAGGAATTAATAATCCATAAATAGCAACCACGAACGCATCAATATCTTCATGCGGAAATGCGGTTAATTTATCGGGTTGATAAACAGGAATATTGTGTTTTTGTGCGAATAGCTTTACAGCACTTTCGTGAAGATGTCGTCCGCGCCCTGATGGACGATCGGGTTGCGTATACACTCCCATAATTTCGTGTTTGGATTTAACTAAAGCGTCTAGAATGGGAACGGATAATTCAGGCGTACCGGCAAAGATAATTTTCATAAGCGATGTCGTTCTTGTTTCTCAAGTTTCTTTCGAATCCGCTCTTGCTTGAGCAGGGATAAATGGTCAATAAATAATTTGCCATCAAGATGGTCTATTTCATGTTGAATACAGTCAGCCAATAATTCTTCTGCATGAAGGGTCTGAGATTGATTGTTTTTATCGAGATATTTGAACACGACTTTTTTAGCCCGTTTTACTTTGTCATAGATGCCGGGTACAGAAAGACAACCTTCTTCAAATAATTCACTGCCTTCGGTTGAAATAATTTCGGGATTAATAAAACATTGTGGTTGATTATAGTCATCTGATACATCCATGACGATGAGACGTTTTTGAATATTAACTTGTATGGCAGCTAATCCTACCCCCCGATCGGCATACATGGTTTCGAGCATATCATCTAAAATTTTTATAATTTCAGGCGTAACCTCTTTTACAGGCTCTGCTTTTAGGCGGAGCCGCGGGTTGGGAAAATGTAATACATTCAGTAACGTCATGGGCTCTCCGATTTTAAGGGCTTTATGGTATTATAGGGTGATGAAAAGACGCATTCCAGTATCACAAGTCGTAGTAGCCGGTGGGGGTTCATCCTCGTTGGGTGACGTCGCCGACAATTTACACGGTGCAGCAGGAATGTTCACTAATATATTTACTGATCTGTTTTATATGATCGGCATATTGCTTCTGACCGCTGCGATCATTAAATATCGTGCTCACCGCATGAATCAACAAGAAACAACCTTAACCCGTGTCTTAGTGTTGCTATTTTCAGGGTTAGTTATTTTATTTGGACCGTGGATGGTACAACATTTCGCGCAGCACGTTTCACAATATAACGTATGAGAACAGCATGAAAATTCTTGTCAGTAATGATGATGGTGTCCAAGCTCCCGGTATTATTGCATTAGCTCGCGCATTGCAAACCATTGCCGATGTTGTGGTCGTTGCGCCAAATCGAAATCGTAGTGGTGCCAGTAATTCTTTATCGTTACAAAATCCTATCCGTGTGATTCAACTCGAAAATGGTTTTTATAGCGTTGAAGGAACGCCAACGGATTGTGTTCACTTGGCTATCACAGGATTATTAAAAGAAAAGCCAGATATGGTTGTTTCAGGAATTAATGCCGGCGGTAATTTAGGTGACGATGTTTTTTATTCTGGAACAGTGGCTGCAGCAATGGAAGGGCGATTATTAGGTGTCCCGTCATTGGCTGTTTCGTTGATGGAAAAGCACGAGCATTTTGAAGCTGCTGCTCAAGTCGCTAAAAATTTGGTATTGGCTGTTATTAAAAATAGATTACCCGCACAGACTATATTAAATATTAATATTCCTGATGTTCCCCTTAATAAAATAAAAGGCTTTGATATTACACGTATGGGTACGCGTCATCGTGCAGAAAAAATGTTACGTGAACGTGATCCGCGTGGACAAGCGATTTATTGGGTGGGACTTCCTGGCCCCGGACAAGATGCAGGATTAGGAACAGATTTTTACGCGATCGAACATGATCGTGTATCCATTACACCGCTGCAATTAGATCTTACGCATTACCAAGCATTTGATAGTTTGGCCGATTGGGTAAAAGAAGTTGCTATTTAGATTTAAAAAATAAATTTCCTTCTTCGCATCGTCGGAGAAGGTGCCTAAAGGGCGGATGAGGGAATACATATCATGCAATTATTTTCCGGCTTATACAAAAAAGTTATCACATGGTCACAACATCCTCATGCACCTGCATATTTATATGCGTTAAGTTTTGCTGAATCTTCTTTTTTTCCCATTCCGCCTGATTTTATGTTAGCGCCAATGGCACTCGCCAAACCAGACAAAGCATTAATCTATGCAGCCTATACAACAGTATTTTCTATATTAGGTGCGTTATTAGGTTATGCGATTGGTTTCTTTTTACTGCATTTATTATGGCCATCGATTATTCACTGGGGATATGCGCCGACGTTCGAAAAAGTCGAGCATTTTTTTCAGGTATATGGATTTTGGGTCATGTTTATTGCTGCGTTTGGTCCCATCCCGTATAAATTTTTCACGATTACGGGCGGTGCATTACATATGGCTTTTCTGCCATTTATTTTAGGATCACTGGCAGGGCGAGGGGGGCGATTTTTTCTGGTAGCACTTTTAATTCGTTACAAAGGTGAATCTATGGAAAAACTTTTGCTAAAATATGTCGATCGTTTAGGTTGGATGGTATTACTCGGATTAATTGGCTGGGGGATTTACCACTTTGTTTAACAGAATGTTCAAAAGAATGCCTAAAAGAATATTATTTATATCAGCAATTTTTGCTTTTTTGCTTTCCAGTTGCACTGGCGCATCACCGCATTTTGCACCAGTCGCGAATGGTTGGAAAACGCGTTATGCCTCTCAATCTTATCGTGTACAGCCTTCTGATACTTTATATTCTATTGCATTTAGATACGAATTAGATGCGGATAAATTAGCAAAGGCTAATAATCTTTCACCGCCGTATCATATCTTAGTCGGCCAGAATTTAACGTTATTACCGGAAGCCAATGACGCAACGACGCAACCCGTCGCTGCAATTTCTGCACCTGTTGTTGTAGGCGCAGCGCCAATTGCTACGCCTATTACCAGCCAAGCTGTAAAAGCTGATAATTCACCAGATAATTCAACAAATTCAAATAATAATTTATCGTCTAATTTAAATGGCACAGGACCTGTTGGACAATGGACATGGCCCGCATCAGGAAAAATTATTCAAGGCTATTCAAATGTCTATGCTGGAAATAAGGGCATTGATATCAGTGGAAAATTAGGTGATCCCGTAAAAGCAACGGCTGCAGGACGTGTTGTATATTGTGGAACAGGATTACGCGGGTATGGACGTTTAATTATTATTAAGCATAATGCAAAATATTTAAGTGCTTATGCGCACAATAGCAAAACATTAGTGAAAGAAGGCGATAAAGTAAGCGCGGGTCAAGTCATTGCAAATATGGGAAGTTCAGATGCATCGCGCGTGATGCTTCATTTTGAAATTCGAAAATCAGGTAGTCCTGTTGATCCGTTGAAATTGTTACCACCACGTAAGGGATAATGATGGTTCGTAAAAAAAAGGAAGAAGATGCAGCGTCGCTGTATCTCAGTGAAATTGGATTTACGCCGCTTTTAACGCCTGAAGATGAAGTGTATTACGGACGATTGGCTGTTGCAGGTGATGAAGCTGCGCGTCGACACATGACCGAAGCGAACCTGCGTTTAGTCGTTAAAATAGCGCGACGTTATGCTCATCGTGGCATGGCTTTTTTGGATATTATCGAAGAAGGCAATTTGGGTTTAATGCATGCAGTAGAAAAATTTGATCCGGAGCGTGGATTTCGTTTTTCAACGTATGCCACATGGTGGATTCGTCAAACCATTGAACGGGCCCTCATTAGTCAGACACGGACAATTCGATTGCCTGTGCATGTTATTAAAGAACTTAATATTTATTTGCGTGCGGCAAAAATTTTAACGCGAGAATTGCACCACAATGCGACGCCAGAAGATGTCGCCAATCTTCTTGATAAACCACTGGATGAAGTCAAAGAAATTTTAGCGTTGAACGAAACCGTCAGCTCTGTTGATCTTGCATTGAGCGAAGAAACAGATAAAACAATATTAGATACGATTCCCGATGATCATGAATCGATAGAAGACGCCTATATTGGCGAAGATATGCGCCTTCATTTAGAACAATGGTTGAATGAGTTAACGCCGCAACAGCATGAAATTATTTCGCGTCGTTTTGGTCTGGATGATTATGAAGCCATGACGTTAGAAGAAATTGGTAATGCAATTGGGCTGACGCGAGAAAGAGTACGGCAAATTCAAGCAGAGGCGTTAAAAATATTACGTAAAATTGTAGAAGCGCATGGTTTGTCGAAACAGATAATCGTTGAGAAATAATTGAAAGATATTTGAATGATATTTGAGGAATAGAACAGCATGTCTAAAAAAACAGCATTGGTTTTTCCGGGTCAGGGCTCACAAAGCGTGGGGATGTTAAATAATTTTAGGGGAAATTATAATAATATTATTATAAACCTATTTTCAGAAGCGTCTGATCTATTAAATTATGATTTATTAAAAATTATTACAGACGGCCCCGCGGATACATTAAATCAAACTGAAATTACACAACCGGCTTTATTGACAGCCAGTATAGCGTTATGGGAAATTCTCAAAAAACACTCAAATATTTCTCCTGTTGTATTATCTGGCCATAGTTTAGGTGAATATTCTGCTCTCGTATGTTCTGGCGTATTACGCTTTAAAGATGCTGTGATGTGTGTCTCAAACAGAGGCAAATACATGCAAGAAGCGGTGCCTGCAGGTCAAGGTGCAATGGCAGCCATAATAGGACTATCACTCGAAGTAGTGGATGAAATTTGCAGAAAATCATCAGAGGGTGAAGTCGTTTCAGCTGCAAATATTAATTCTCCAGGACAAATTGTGATCGCGGGTGATGTAAAAGCGGTTGAGCGTGCAATGGTTGCGGCAAAACACGCGGGCGCAAAATTAATGAAGAAATTAGATGTCAGTGTGCCATCGCATTGTGCATTAATGAATGGCGCTGCGGATAAATTAAAATTGTTATTAGAAAAAATTGCTTTTCATAAACCCCACATTCCCGTTATACAAAATGCCAGTGCAAAATCTACAGATGATATTGCTGAGATTAAACAATCTTTATTTCAACAGTTGTCCTATCCCGTTCGATGGGTAGAGTGTGTGGAGACGTTAGCGCGTGATTTTGAACCAGAAGTCATTATAGAATGTGGACCCGGAAAGGTATTGGCGGGCTTGAATAAGCGTATTGTGGGTATTCCGACTATTTCAATTGAGGAAGCGTTATTACATGTTTAATTTATCAGGAAAAACAGCACTGGTGACGGGTGCGAGTCGGGGAATCGGTTTTGCTATTGCCGAAACGCTGAGAAAAATGGGTGCGACTGTGGTTGGTACTGCTACAACGCCAGAGGGCGCAAAAAAAATTAATGGCAAAGTGCTGAATATTGCTGACTTAAGTTCTATCGAAGCTTTATTGGCTGAAATTCCCAACGGCCCAGATATATTAGTCAATAATGCCGGTATTACCCGGGATAATTTGCTGTTACGGATGAAAGAAGAAGAATGGAATGCGGTCATCGAAACCAACCTGACGGGTGTTTTTAGGCTAACAAAAGCCTGTTTAAAGCCCATGCTTAAAGCGCGTTGGGGAAGAATCATTACGATTGGCTCAGTCTCTGGTATCATGGGCAACCCTGGCCAGACGAATTACTCGGCAGCGAAGGCGGGGTTGATAGGATTCTCTAAAGCATTAGCACCGGAGATTGCGAGTCGTAATATTACGGTCAATGTCATTGCGCCCGGGTTTATAGATACAGATATGACGAGAGCACTTACGGAAGAACAACGGGCACGCATTTTGGCTCAGGTTCCTGCGGCAAGGCTCGGGTCACCGGAAGAAATTGCTGCTACAGTAGGGTTTCTAGCCTCTCAGGAGGCGGCTTACATTACGGGTGAGACCATACAGGTCAACGGCGGCATGTATATGCAGTAAATTTTGTGTTAAATTCGTTTTTTTACTGATTTTTTTATTGAGGAGAGATGCCAACAATGAGTATCGATATCGAAAAACGTGTGAAGGAAATTGTTGCAGAACAATTGGGTGTTAACATGGAGCAGGTGACCAGCGAAGCATCCTTTGTTGATGATTTAGGTGCAGATTCTCTTGATACGGTTGAGCTTGTGATGGCGCTTGAAGAAGCGTTTGAAATTGAAATCCCGGATGAAGAAGCTGAAAAAATCACCACCATCCAACAAGCCATTGATTATATCAACGCTCACAAGAAGTAAATCCATGAAAAGGCGTGTTGTCGTTACGGGCATCGGCATGGTCACTCCCTTGGGGTTGACCACGCAGGAAACTTGGCAAGCACTTATAGCAGGAAAAAGTGGTGCCGGTCCCATTACGCAATTTGATGCAAGTGCATTTACAACACGTTTTGCGGCCAGTGTTAAAAACTTTGATCCCACTGTATATCTCAATCCCAAAGAAGCACGAAAATTTGATATTTTCGTTCAATATGCTGTCGCTGCGACAAAACAAGCGATGGATGATTCTGGATTGCACATTACGGATTCAAATTCACATCGCGTCGGAGTTGCTGTGGGTTCAGGTATTGGTGGATTACCATCGATTGAACGAACACATCAAACGTTGATGGAATCTGGGCCGCGTCGTATTTCGCCGTTTTTTATTCCAGGGACTATTATTAATATGGCTCCCGGCGTAATTTCTATGCAATACAAAGCAAAGGGCCCCAATATTAGCATCGTCACAGCATGTACAACGGGTGCACATAACATTGGTTATGCGATGCGAACCATTGCATATGGTGATGCCGATGTCATGATTTCGGGTGGGGCAGAAATGGCTACGTCTCCGTTAGGCGTGGGTGGATTTGCGGCATGCCGTGCACTATCTACACGCAACGATGCACCTGAAAAAGCCAGTCGTCCGTGGGATAAAGATCGTGATGGTTTTGTGTTAGGCGATGGCGCAGGAATTTTAATCCTCGAAGAATATGAACACGCCAAAAAACGGGGCGCTAAAATATATGCAGAATTAATTGGTTTTGGAATGAGCGCTGATGCGTATCATATTACCTCACCCGATCCAGATGCCTCAGGATTTGTGGCAACGATGTCGAACGCATTGAAAGATGCAGGTATTTCAGCAGATAAAGTTGACTATATAAACGCCCATGGAACATCGACGCCAGCGGGTGATGAAGTTGAAGTAAAAGCCGTCAAAATATTATTTGCAGAACACGCTAAAAAATTAGCCATGAGTTCTACAAAATCCATGACAGGACATTTGTTGGGAGCCGCAGGTGCTATCGAAGCTATTTTTTCTATATTAGCCATTCGTGATCAAATCGCACCACCGACCATTAATTTAGATAATCCCAGTGAAGGCTGTGATATTGATCTGATTCCACACACTGCACGTAAAATGAAAATAGAAGTTGCACTCTCAAATTCATTTGGATTCGGCGGCACAAACGGATCTCTGATTTTCCGCGCTGCATGAAATACGTCCATTATTCCAATCGTTTTTTATTAGCACTGTCTGTGCTTATTATTTTTTTAGTCAGTCTTGCGTTTATTTTAATTGATTGGGAAATTTTTCTTCACTCACCCTTAATACCTCCTAAAACACATATAGATTACATTTTGCCGTCCGGTGCATCGGTGAGAGTGTTGTCAGATGATTTATATCAATTAGGCTTTTTAAGCCACCCGCGATTTTTTATTTTATTAGCGTACATGAAAAATTATGCGAATCATTTACATGCGGGTGAATATAGGTTTGAAGAAGGCACAACGCCGCTTGAATTATTAAAACAAATTTACGAGGGCAGGGTATTGTGGCGAGACATGACATTTGTCGAAGGCACGACGTATGAACAAATTATTAATACTGTAGAAGGTAATCCATTAATAGAACATAAATTAGCCGGATTGCCGCCGCTTTTAGTCTTAATGGATTTACATATTCCGCATGCGTATCCTGAGGGATTATTTTTTCCGGATACCTATAAATACACAGCCGGCATGAGTGATCGAACTATATTATTACAAGCGTATCAATTAATGCAGAAAAATCTTGATCAAGAATGGAAGAATCGCGCAAAAAATGCACCCTATAGTGATAGCTATCATGCGCTAATAGCCGCATCAATTATTGAAAAAGAAGCGCAAGTCGATAGCGATAGACCGATTATTGCGGGTGTGATTATGCGACGTTTGAAAAAGGGTATGCCATTACAAATGGATCCCACTGTTATTTATGCGATGGGTTCGGATTATAAACCGCCATTACGTGGCGCAGATTTAAAAACGCAGAGTCCCTACAATACGTATTTACATCAGGGATTACCGCCGACGCCGATTTGTATGCCAGGATTACCCTCTATTCATGCTGCATTACATCCAACACCGGGCGATGTATTGTTTTTCTTCGCGCGCGGTGATGGAACGCATGAATTTTCTGCAACGTATGCAGGCCAACAAGCGGCGATTGCAAAATACGAGCATTAGAAATCAACGACGTACCCTGGTCTCATTGAAGGAATGGGACTGCGCGGGGATTCTTCAGAGCTTGAGTCCTCACCACTACTACTTCCACTATTATTGCCGGATCGTAATAACGCTTCCCCAAGTTTTTTAGCTGCTGCTAATTGTTCAGCCGTTAAGTGTGAGCCACTGCCTTCATTATCTGTTGCGGTGTCATATAGCGGTATGCTGTATGGATCATCACCTCCACGCGGGGGTGGCGGTCGCGAGAATATAGTATGCCGGCTATTTTCAGCATAAGATTTTTCTTTTTCAGGGGCTGCTGGTTTTTGTGAAGCGCCATTTCTTTGTGCATTACACCACGCTGCAAACTCAGCTGCTTTCGATAAAAGGGTTTCTACAAGTTCTTCTGTTCCCTGGTATTCCGCAAGTGCAGAAGCAGCCAATGCGAAGACCGCGAGTACAGCGCCTTCATTTTCGTAGAGTGCTTGGAATACATTGGGCGTACCACCTACAAGAACCATCACTAAAGCAGTGCCAACGGCAATCCAAAATCGTGTTTTTTGCGCTGTTGTGGTTCCATCCCACCAAGCAAAAAAACCTTTATAATTATTTTCCAGACCATAAGCGTTTGAACCAGGCAACACTGCTGCTCTGCCAATCATTTTTCCGCTCAAATCATGTACGACTCCATCCGCTCCAACAGTTCCGATCATTTTTCTATTGGCATCAGCGATATCATTGGTATTAAAGACTTCCCCATTATCACCAACATAACCAATAATATCTGGACCATAGGGAATATCTTCTTGCTTGCAAATATCCATTATGCGTTCAGTGATTTTTCTACCCAATGGCATACCATTCGCAAACGCTATGCTAAACAATGCGGTAACAATACCCGCTGTGTAGAGTGAGCCAACGGCAATACCCAATGGGCCTATTTCAAAAAGAGGTTTATAGATAGTATTTACAGCAAGGGGTCCAAAGTTGATGAATCCAATACAACCTGCCACCGCTAATATTGCACCTATGCCAGCACCTGCCCAAAATCGTTTTAACGCATGCGGATCTGGATTGTCTCTTGCTTTTTGATAATCGGTGTAAAGCGATCCAGCTGCGCCAGTTGCAGCGTTAAACATGCCAGGTCCGCTGAAAAAGTTTCCTATTGCTGAAGCGATAATAAAAGTAATCAATGGACCCTGACTTTGTGAAAATTGGGCAAAGGCTTGAAAGCCAGGACCGAACACCGTAGGGTTATTTATAATGTCCGCTGCAAAAGAAGTGTTGGTCGGTATCGCAAGAAAGCCAAAGAAAGAAGCAGCAACAGAACCCGCGCCAACTTTAGCGAAGAAAGGTAAAAGATCGTTTTCCCAGGTCCACGTGCTGTTGTCGACAGAGTTAACAAAGTTTTCGAGATGGGGAGAAATATTATAAAAGAAGTGCGCAATATTATTATAGGCAGAAGGAAACCCGAACCATTGTTTAGCATTCCAACTCATGAATAGACCAAATTTACCTGCAATGGATCCGATCATGGTGAGTGTTGCAGAAAACGGATTGGATAGCCAAGCGGCATTGGGCATTGCTCTTGCAACCACAAATCCTGCCATACCTTGAGGTATTAATGCATAGAGTAATACGCCGCCCATAAATATATGAACGACGCCGTTGATGATTTTGAATTCAATTGTTCGCGGTAAATGAGAATCTACCGGATCAAATTTTTCCATTTTCTCATCAGTAACCAAGGTAACAACTTTTTCACTTTTCCAGTTGATATCTTCGATTTCAACTTCGCGACAACCGTCTTTATTGCACAATAAATGCTTGACGATAATTTTGTGTGTTTTACCGTTATTATCCGTAACATCCCGTGTAACCATGATATGGATATCAACACCAAGTTCTTCGCTGAGAGCAGGACCATCTCTTTCGAGATCGCCAGGAATATAATTGGGGTGTTGAGCTGGAGCATGCCCATTATTATCTTTGTTTATATAGTTAATATTAATATTTTCGCAATAAAATCTATGTCCGTTTTCATGCCGGGCATTATTTATCGCTATGAGGCGATGTTTTTGCTCATTATTTGGGTTTAGTGCTTGTGCGAAAACTCGGAGCTTTTCTCGTAATGATGCTTCGCTATGTTCGAGATTGTCTTCTTTGATGACAATGCTAGTACCATGAATAATATTATTTAATCCGTGAGCAAGCGGTCCTAAAAAAGCATCGTTTTTCGTTTGTGGAGTTACAACGAATCCGCTGGGTTTATTATCTTCGAATAATTTCTTGGAGTCTTTGAGTTCTTTTTTAGTAACTACTTCAATCAGTATGTCTGGTTCGCTGGTTAAAATAGCTAGCTTGGGATTATTGTTACGAATAGCGTCTGTTTTTTCTTCGACTTCACTTTCACCATCTACTGTTTGAGCATATTCAAGAATGGTATCTCCAACATTACGGTTAACAAATTGGTATTGCCCATTTTTGACTTGAAGCGTAATAGTATTTGCATCTCTAAATTTTTCAGCATCAAGAACATTTTCTATGCAGCCATCTTTAGTAACAACCGTTGTTTTTATGGGTTCATCTTTATCATTTAATGTTCTGATAATAAGTCTTTTATTAAATACCGTACAAAAAATAACACCGTCGACATTTAAGCGTCCATTGTAGTTGGGGTTGCTTGAAATATCGCCTGGATAGTTGAGATAGTCTTCATCTAATTGATCTTTTATCCAGTTAAGTTTTTTGGAGAATTCATCTCTATAAGCATCTGTATATTCTCCCGTAACTTTAGTCAATAAACTGCCTGGTGCGAAACGTCCAGCAAACCCCCAATCTTTTGCGCGTTTTTGTATGTAACGCATTTCGCCTGAAACTTGTTGCATTAAATCAGTTGTTTTTTCGTCTAAATTTCGCATGTAGTCATAACATTGGAATTTTATTTCTTCTTCTGTTTTATTTATTGCAACGGCTAATGTACTAAACAGCGAGCCATGACTTTGACGAGTAGCAGCAGGATAAAGTTCTTCCATAACAACAGCTCCTACTTGAGAAGGTGGGCGAGGAGCTTCGCGATGCATTGCTATTAATGGTGGTTTTAAAAGAGGACAAAAAATACCATTAGTGGTAGCACTGATGTAAATAGTCTCGGGTGCATTCCAATTAACTTCCCAGTTAACTAGAAGGGGATCAATAACTTGATAGGTTCCATTTTTCGTTAAAACAGTATGTTTGTTTTGATGGGAGTCAGTAAAATGAATATTTACGCCAAATACTTCACTCAGAATGCGGGCATCTAAATCAACTCTACCGGAAATAACTTCGTAATGTTTTTTAGCTGCCGTAGAGTATTGGATATTATCAGTATAGTGGAGAAACTCCGCGGCATGCCCTTGGCCAAACAAATGTACAATCCATTCGTTTTTTCTTTTATCGTTGGCATACGCAGAACAGGTTTCGCGAAGTGACTCAACCGTGAATTCATTGGTCTTAAAGTAATTGTTTAGCGCTTGCGCAACGGCATGAAAAAGACCATCAGGTCCATCAAGAGGAGTGCCGATTGAGAAAGTATCCGGAAGAGGGGTGGGGGCTACTGAAGGTACGGCTTCCATCTTTTTCTCCTGTTATGGTTTAAACGTTAATTTGCGCACATTTTAGCCAATATCTCAGGTATAATCCAATCAAAATCGAGAAAAGTATTGTTTCCAATATTGCATTAATAAGAGGAGTAGGGCCGTGAAGAGTCGTTTAGCCAATGATTTGTTTAGCTTTGTGACTGTCGTCAGTTCTGGCGGGTTCTCAAAAGCTGCTAAAAACTTGGATATTTCGCCGTCGGTATTGAGTAAGCGCATAGCAAGATTAGAGTCCCAGTTGGGGGTCAATCTGCTCCGACGCACCACCCGAAGCATTCAACTGACGGAAACCGGCGAGCGCTGTTTCGAGGAAATTAAGCTGCTTCGTAACCAGTTTGAAGAGGTCATTCAGAAAATCAAACTAGGCCAACATGCTCCCCAGGGGAAGTTAAGAATTGCCTCTACGGCCAGTTTTGCTCAGGCCCATTTGGAAGAAGCCCTGTGGGAATTTCGTGAGTTATATCCCCAAATAAAACTGGAATTAATCTTGGGTCAGCCGTCAGTAAGATTAATGGAAAAAAATATCGATGTGGGAATTTTTATTCGTGAGGTACCCGATTCCCGATTAGTGGCTAAAAAGATTGGCGTGCGAAAACTAGTGGTTTGCTCATCGCCAGAATATTTTGAAAAACACGGCATACCCAAAAAACCCAATGATTTATTGAAACATAACTGCTTAATATACCGATCAGATAATAAGATGGATTTATGGAAGTTCAAAAATACCCAAGTCAATGTCACCGGAAATTTTTCAGCCAATAGCTCACAATTATTAATGCAAGCTGCAATACGCGGAAAGGGCATTGTAAAAATTTCAGGATATCTGGTGAGCCAGGCGCTCAAAGAAAAAAAATTAGTGAGTATTTTAGAAGAGTATTGTCCGAGAGATATTAGTATTTACGCGGCTTATCCGTATGCACGATACCCATCACTAACCGTCAAAGCTTTTATAGACTTTTTAGTCAAACGGTTTCGCGGACGTTTTCAATGAAATCGCATGAATATCGCCGTTTTTAATAGCAGTGTCTAGCGCAGCGTAAACTAATTGATGTTGTTCAATTCGAGATTTACCTTCGAAATCAGGACAGCTGATTTGAGCGCGATAATGTTTGCCGTCTTTGCTGTCAACGTTAACGGTTGCATTAGGAAGATGCGAAAGAATTAAGCTGCGGATGTCGTTGGCGTGCATGGCAATATCGTGTCTAAATCGCTGATTTTAGCGGCGGCTAATAATTTCGCGGGTAACTGAAGGAATAAAATATGTTTTTGCTTCTCTTGTGCATGGCGCAACATGCCCGTCAATAACGCCAATCCTGCACTGTTACTTTGTGAAATTTTAGCAAAATTAAATTTAATTTCTTGCTTAGCCTGATCAATAATTTCACAGGCTTTTTGAAGTAATTCAGTTACGTTTTCGAAATCAATCACTCCCGAAATATCAAATTCAGTGGGGGAGATTGACGTAATTTCAGGTTTATTATTCGTCATCAGATGTTTGTCCTCGAATCGCATCTTGGCGAGAAAGCTTTTGGTTATGTTGTGTTAATTTTTGGGTTAAGCTTGCTAAGCCGCCTTGATCTAAATCATTGGAAAATTGCGCGCGGAAATTATTCACAATGCTGACATTATCAACACTGAAATCAATGACTTTCCACTGATTACCTTCAAGCAATAAAATATACGTCATGGGTACGGCTGGACCATTGGCTTGAATGACTTCGCTGTGAACGGTAACTTGTGATTGACCTTCATAGCCGCCACGAATAGGGGAAAATTTAACGGTTTGATTAGTGTATGAAGCGAGTGCTGAAGCATACGTACGTGTTAATAATTCTGTAAATTGCACAGTAAAAGCATGTTTGTCTTGTGCGCTACCCGCCATCCATCCTGCACGGCCTACAACAGAGCGGGACATATAATCCATATCAACATGAGGCAATAATATTCTGTCGACAATATCAAACACTCGGTTTGGATCAGATTTTAATGTGGATTGATGAACTTTAAGTGCAGATAACATCTGGTCAGAGGTTGATTGAAGCATGTCCATGGGTGAGGGGGCTGCATGCGCTACTTTTAAAAATACTGAAAAAAATACTAAGACAATAAGGGGGAGTGCATGACGCTTCATTTCGTTTTCTCCGGGCTACTACTGTTTGGGCCGATTTTATACATCAATTGACCAATCAAATTCTCAAGGATGAGGGCAGAATGAGTGGTCTGGATTTTATCACCATTTTTCAAGTTTGTGTCAGCAAATCCGGGGGAAAGGCTAATATAATTTGACCCCAGTAAGCCTTCGGTAAAAATACTGGCAGTACTATCGGTGGGGATAGCATTTTGATTCGGGTCAATATGCATGACGACCACGGCTTTAAATGTTTTGGGGTCGAGATCTATTTCCGTCACTTCACCTACGCGTACGCCGCCAATGGATACAGGTGCCCGTATGCGCAAATCTCCAATATTGTCAAAATCAGCTGTAACGGCATAGCCGTTTTTCCCCACGATATCGGCGAGTCCGCTGACTTGAAACGCTAACATGACTAACGACAGAATGCCGGCCAACATAAAAAGTCCGACGATGGTTTCAATTGCTCTGGTTTTCACGTTACCAGCCTCCTAACATCATAGTAGTTAAAACAAAATCCAAGCCTAATACTGCCAATGAACCATAAACGACAGATTTTGTTGTTGCTCGACTGATACCTTCTGCAGTAGGTACGCAATCATAACCCTGAAATACAGCAATCCACGTGACGATGCCGCCAAAGACAACACTCTTGATTAAGCCATTTAATATATCATCATGAAAATCAACGCCGGCTTGCATGTTACTCCAGAAAGAACCACTGTCCACACCTAGCCAACTGACACCCACTAAATAACCACCATAGATTGCAATGGCGCTGAATATTACCGTCAGTATGGGCGTAGAAATAAAACCTGCCCAAAAGCGGGGTGAAATAATTCGCCATAAGGGATCGACGCCAATCATTTCCATGCTGGCCAATTGTTCGGTTGCTTTCATCAAGCCAATTTCTGCAGTCAGTGCAGAACCGGCTCTTCCTGCAAATAATAGGGCAGTTACGACGGGACCCAATTCACGCGTAACGCTCAGTGCAATTAATTGTCCTAATTGTTGCGTTGCGCTAAATTTTTCCAGTGTATGAAAACCCTGTAGGCCCAATACCATGCCAATAAATAATCCCGAGACTAAAATAATTAATAAAGACAACACGCCAACGTTGTAGATTTCTGTAATTAATAAGGGAAAACTTTTCGTAAATTTTGGTCGACGTATGAGTGTGCGCAATAAAAAAATCGTCGCACGTCCTATGCTTTCTAAATTCCCTAATCCCCATCGACCTAATGAAGCAATAGATTCAATCATAAAAAATCCGTTTTGAAATCAGGAGCAGGATAATGAAATGGCACAACGCCATCCGGTAAACCCTGTATAAATTGTTTTACCGCAGGTGATGTTGATTCTTGTAATTGTTTTGGTGAACCTTGGCCGATGATTTTACCGTTTGAAATAACATAGACATAATCAGCAATATTAAATACTTCTTGAACATCATGAGAAACGACAATACTGGTCATGCCAAGGGCATCATTAAGAATACGGATTAATTTCATCAGCACGCCAATTGCAATAGGATCTTGGCCCGTAAAGGGCTCGTCGTACATAATTAATTGTGGATCTAAAACAATGGCGCGAGCCAAGGCTACACGTCTTCCCATTCCACCTGATAATTCGCTGGGCATTAAATCACGTGCGCCGCGAAGTCCGACCGCTTCTAATTTTAATAACACTAAATCTCGAAGAATACTTTCGGGAAGTACAGTATGTTCACGAAGGGGAAACGCAACGTTTTCATAAGCGGATAAATTAGTAAACAACGCACCGCTTTGAAATAACATGCCAAGTCGGGTGCGGAGTTTATATAATTCAGAACGGGATAGATTATTAATATTGAGATTATCAAAAATAATATTGCCTAAATCTGGTTTTAATTGTGCACCAATAAGTTTAAGTAAAGTCGTTTTGCCCGTGCCGCTCGGACCTAGAACAGCGGTAATTTTTCCGCGTGCAATCTCCATATCCACCGCATCAAAAACCACACGGTCTCCACGGTTGAAGCTGACATTTTGAAGGGTAACAAGATTATCGGACATCTCGAATTTATACCTTATATTAGGAGATTATGCTAGCTAGAGTGACATGCTATGATGGAACTAATTTTTTTAGGATTTTTTTTTGTGATTTGGAGAGAAGAAGATGGATGAGACAGTGGTGGTGGTTCCGGTAGATGATTTTAATTCCCCAGCAACAGAAGAAGAAGTTTTGGATACGAGTCCACTTATAGAAGCATATCGCCAGCAACAGCAAGCAGATTACGAAAGGCGTTTGAGGAATTATCTGATTGGTTTGTACGGTGTCGGCGGAATTGCTGTGCTGTTAGCTTCACCACCGGCATTTGGTGCCGCCGTGGTTGTATTGGATGTGTATAATTTTAATATTGTGTTGGCTCTGTTTGTGAGTCTTATTGTCGTCTTTGATAGAGCGGCGCTCATTGGATTTTTTCTATTCCCAGAGTTAAAAAGATTTGCAAAATATTTAGCGGACAAACAGCGCGTACCGTTGACACAAAAAGAATTTCTCATTGAATTAGGGTTGTATTTTTTGGGAGCGCCTTCGGCATTATTTTTTGCTATTTTTCAATTTGCCATGCTCAAAGGGTTCGATGTTATTATTCAAAAATATAAAGATACGATTGGGGCTGTTTTTATTGCACTTGCCGCTTTTGCTATTACACTAGAGGTGGGACTCGCTACTGCAATTCCTGCATTTTTTGCAAACCTATTAGGTTCCCCTTCAATGTTTAGAATGGCGTATAAACTGTTTTTTGACGTCATGGATGATTGGAGATCTTTTTTTACATATACCACGCGTCGTAGAGTAAGATTTGGAGTAGAAAATAGTTTTCTCGTGGCTATTTTGGGGGTAACCATTTGGGGGTTGAGTGTATATTTTGATGCAGCGAAGAGTGCGTTTGAAACGTATTTACGTTGCCCCAGCCAATTGGCTGCTGTGTTTGCAGCTTACCAAATGATTATTATGAGTTTGGTTGCCTTTATTTGTTCAACACTGGTTGGAAAAAAATTAGGTGGCTTTGCATTTGAGATTGCGACACGGGATTTTGACGGCTGGCCGAGTCGATCTCAAGTAGCGATAAATACGGCGATAGGAATTGCGGCAGGTATTTTAGGAGGCACGGCTTCAGTACAAGTGATTTTTGCCGCGATAGAAGATGGACTTGGTGTTCCTCAGCAAGTTGCTTCTGGAGTTGCTTCAACTGTTTTGGAATATATGTCACTGTTTGGGGTGGGTAAATTAGTTGAGTATGGAGTGAGAAGGGTTGTTGAAAAATGTCGTCAACCCAAGCCTCCTGTTGCCCAAGTTGCTCAAGAAACAAAAGGTTGGTTTGACAGTGGAAGAGCTTTCTTCAGAAAATGTTGTGGTGGAGATAATAGAGGTAAAGGAGGTATAAAGCTTGATGGCAGGACGACTTCTTATCAGGGAGCTTCGATACCTTCTATGGGAGCGACTACGGGAGCAACGTTATAAATGAAATCGGCAAATTATCAGATTTTTGGTCAAGCGGTGATTCAATTGGAAACTAAAGCAATCAGTGATCTTCACTCACGCATCGATGAAAATTTTTCCAAAGCCTGTGAAATTTTATTGCAATGCGCGGAGCGTGTCATTGTCATGGGCATGGGCAAGTCGAGTTATATCGGCGGAAAAATTGCTGCTACTTTAGCAAGTACTGGAACCCCTGCGTTTTTTGTTCATCCGGGTGAAGCCAGTCATGGTGATTTAGGTATGATTACACAAAAAGATGTCGTCATTGCTATTTCTAATTCTGGAGAGACACCCGAAATATTAACGTTATTGCCCCTGATTAAACATCTAAAAGTGCCATTAATATCTTTAACAGGAAATTCACAATCTACTTTATCTAAAGCTGCAGAAGTAAATCTCGATGTCAGTGTTGCCGAAGAAGCCTGTCCGTTAGGATTAGCGCCGACATCCAGTACAACCGCTGCGTTAGTAATGGGCGATGCATTGGCGATTACATTATTACAAGCGCGTGGATTTACAGCGGTAGATTTTGCGCGTTCACATCCGGGTGGACGTTTAGGAAAACGGTTGTTATTAAAAATCAGCGACGTAATGAAAACAGGTAAAGATATACCCATCGTAAAAGAAACCGTGACAATTTCTGATGCGCTAATGGAGATGTCTAAAAAAAGCTTGGGTATGACTATAATAGTAGATTCAAAAAATAAATTACTGGGTATTTATACAGACGGAGATTTACGCCGGACGCTGGATAAAAATATTGATATTCGAACATCGTTAGTGAATACCGTTATGTCAAGTAAACCTAAAATTATTACGGCTGAAAAATTAGCGGTAGAAGCGCTAAGTATTATGGAAGAGTTTCGAATTACGTCATTGGTGATTGTCGACAAAAATGATCATCCAGCGGGAGTTATTCATATGCATGATTTATTAAGAGCGGGAGTTGCCTAGGATGGATGGATATAACCAAAGTTTTATTGAAAAAGCCCGAAAAGTTAAATTAATTATATTTGATGTTGATGGCGTTTTTACCGATGGCACTATTTTTGTCGATGACAATGGCATAGAAACAAAAGCGTTTAATGTATTGGATGGCCAGGGAATTAAATTTTTGCAACAAACGCCCGTGCAAATCGCCATTATCAGTGGCCGTAATGCAAAGGGTGTTGAAATTCGCATGAAACAACAGTTAGGTATAGAACATGTATTTTTGGGTGATACGAATAAATTACCCATCTATGAAAAATTATTAAAACAATTAAATATTATGGATCAAGAAGTTGCGTTTGTCGGCGATGATCTTCCCGATTTGCCGATATTAAAACGTGTCGGATTGCCGATGACTGTTCCGGGAGCTGTTGCTGCTGTAATGAAAGCGGCTGCATTTGTGACGAAGAATCAGGGTGGAAAAGGCGCGGTTCGTGAAGTGTGTGAGGCGATCATGAGCGCACAAGGAACATGGGAATCCATTGTGAAACGCTATTTATGATGCAGCAACGTTCTGCTTATTACTATTCGGGACTTGTGCTAACCACGCTGTTGTCATTGTGGTTGGTGTGGCATTTTGTGATTGATTTTAAATTAAGTGGACCGTCGAATCCGAATTATCCTGACTCTTTTGCCAATAATGTTAACGTCACTGTGATGGATAAAAATGGCAAACCGCAATACCAATTTTCTTCACCCCTGATTTTTCATTATGCTGTGAATGACCGAACGGATTTTACGAAGCCCAATGTTATTTTATATCAAGATAATCAGCCGCCGTGGACGGCAGATGCGGTATATGGCGAAGCGTTTCAGAGCGACAGTAGAATTACACTGTGGGACAACGTATTTTTTCACCAGCCCAAGGGGTTGCATAACCCTGAAACCAGTATTCAAACAGAATTATTATTTCTCTACCCTGAAACGCGGATTGCGACCACACCAAAATTTATTTCAGCCGTGCAGCCGTACGCAACCGTCAGTGGAATTGGTATGAAATTGGATCTCAATGCCCATATATTAGATTTATTATCAGACGTACATGGCATGTATTTACCCCAGCCGCCTAAAAAGGGCGAGCCGGTCTATGTGACATCGGATACAGCACATCTGGATAAAAATGCAGATACCGTGACGTTCTTTGGCAATGCAAAATTAAAACAGGGACCAAACAGTTATGCAGCGCCTAAAATCGAGTATCATATAAAACAGCAAATGGTCGTGTCGCCTGAGTCATCCAAGGGCAGAACGACGATTGTTATCCTGCCGAGTTCTGTGAAGAAAGGGAAAAACAGTGGATAAATTATCTGCACGTCATCTTCAAAAAACCTATAGTTCACGCATGGTTGTGCAAGATGTGTCGTTTGAAATTAATCGTGGTGAAATCGTCGGTCTCTTGGGTCCAAACGGCGCAGGTAAAACGACCAGTTTTTATATGGTCGTAGGATTAGTCGCGAGTGATGGCGGACAAGTGTTATTTGATGAGACGGATATTACGTTTATGCCCATGCACGAACGTGCGCAATTGGGTATTGGCTATTTGCCACAAGAGCCTTCAGTATTTCGCAAACTTACCGTGTATGAAAATATTATGGCCGTATTGGAATTGCGCCGCGAATTAACGTCGGAAAAACGCGAAAAAATTGCGAAGCAATTATTAGATGAATTTCATATTAATCATTTGAGAGATTCTCATGGTATTAGCTTGTCCGGTGGTGAACGACGTCGTGTCGAAATTGCACGTGCATTGGCAATGGAGCCTAAATTTATTTTATTAGACGAGCCGTTCGCGGGAATTGATCCCATTTCAGTTATAGATTTGAAGCGTATTATTCATCACTTAAACGACAAGGGCATTGGTATTTTAATTACGGATCATAATGTCCGTGAAACTCTCGCGATATGTCATCGTGCCTATATTGTTAACGAGGGCAAAATATTATGTGAAGGTTCGCCTGCGGTGATTTTGAAAGATCAGCGCGTACGAGAAGTATATCTGGGCGATGATTTTGAGTTGTAAGTTATTCGAGTGTAATTTATTAAATAGGAGAGAAAAAGATGAGTATTCCAATGACATTTTCAGGGCATCATGTTGAAGTCAGTTCTGCGTTGAAACAATATGCGACAGAAAAGTTATCACGCTTAGAAAAGCGCGGCGATCATATTACGCATATCACAATAACACTGGCTGTTGAAAAATTAAATCAAATCGCTAAGGCGACATTACATGTCAAAGGCGCTGAAATTCATGCGAGTCATGAATCTGGTGATATGTATGCGTCTATTGATGGATTGGTTGATAAATTAAATCGTCAAATTACGAAGCACCGTGATTCAGCTACCGATCATCACTAAAGTTATTTTGATCAGTGCTTTATTTTTAAATGCACCCTATCAAAAAATGAATTGTCAGAATTATGTTGAGGCTGTACTTGCGCGTGCCGTCTCAACGAATCTGATGGATCTTGAGAAAAATAGTAATGAAATTCGTTACAGCCATCCACCTGAAAATTATTTTACGCGAAATCATTTTCCTGCAGCCGATTGGATACCCAATAATATCCATAAACATTATGTGGCATACAGTCCGTTGAATACGTCAGTGATTTCAAAAGTAGAAAATAAACCCGTATGGTGTGAGACACAGCTTCATGATGAAAAGATCTGCAATCAGAAATTTAAAAAGACCTGGGTTATTTTGCACTATATTCCTCTTGCAAAAATACCTCAGGTCGCTCCAGAAATTCCGAGTGGAAGTATTATTTTTATTGTAAAGCCGACAAAGTATACATTGATTTCACATATGGGTTTTGGTATTCAAAAAGGTCATGAATTATTTTTGCGTGCGGCGTCGTCTCTTGCGGGTAAAGTAACGGATTATAATTTATTGGATTATTTAAGTTTTGAAAAAAAAGTATTGGGTATTACGGTTTTAGTGCCAGAAGAACAAGGGCAGCAGCCAGATAATCCCCAGAATTCTTCCGGGGAAACCACGCGGAGCGAGTAACAGCATCACTCCCACAATGCTTGGAAATATCCAGTAAATAGACGTTGTTTGGTAATATTGGCTATGTGGGAATTTTGCCAATAGATGCATCAGTATCCAAAAATGTATTAATATATATTCAGCTATTATCCAAAGTGGATGAAAGAAAATCCCTCCCAAACACAAAGGCAAAATAATAAAGCCAACAATAGGAATAGCGATAAGATTAGCTAAAAATCCTACCCATGAAATTTGTTGAAAAAATAACAGATTCAGTGGAATTAACCCTACGGCCATCACCCATTGAGCACGCGTCCAATGCCAAAATAAGCTGGGTTTACCTGTTCTTCCGCCGTTACTGTAAATTAATAGTCCCACCGCCGTAAAAGATAACCAAAAAGTCGGGGTAAAAAAACTTAAGGGTTCAATCAGTAGAATTAAAAAAACAGCCATAAAATAGCCTGTTAATATATTTATGTGTCGCCGTGAAATTTGGGCTAGTACAAATATACCAAGCATGATTACCGCGCGTTTTGCAGGAATGGCAAAGCCAGAGAGGGCAGCATAAGAGAGTGCGCCACTAAAACCTATTATTATTCCTGCTTCTTGTGCCGGAAGCTTCAGCATTAATTTTTCGGATAATCGCCATAATTTATTGGTTATATAAACTATAAATCCAAATAAAAATCCTATATGTAATCCTGCAATCGCCATTAAATGATTGGTTCCCGTGCTGCGTAAATCATCCCATTGGGTTTGGGTGATGTGATCACGCATGCCCACAGTGAGTGCGCTAATAAATCCCAGGCCGGATTTATTATGTAAAGTTTTTTTTAAGTGGGCGTAAATATTTTCTCTGAGTGTTTGTAACGGAAAATGAATTTTATTTTTTAATATCAGCTGATTTTTGTAGTCAAATTGTATAGTCCCTATGGCGTTGATATGTTGCGTTAATAACCAATTTTGCCAGGCGGGTTTTATATTTATTTTAAGCATCCATTGATCGCCGATGTTGAGATGGACGGGAGGAGGGTAATACCAGCGCAGGAATATTTTTTGATGTGAATTATTGGGAACATAAATAAATTGAATTGAATGATTAGCATATTCGGGAATGCTGGTGATGACGCCCGTAGTAATACTATTTTGTGCAAGAAGTTGGGATGGAAATTTGAAATCCCCCATCATAAAAATTATAAAAAATAATATTAAAATTAATAATAATTTTTTCATGTTCTTGTCCCTCTCCTTTTCACAGGAGAGGGTCCCGACGGGGGGTGAGGTACGTCCTCCCACCCCTATTTAACGTAATTTTATATATATTATTAATATTAAAACTTAAATTATTACCTTCCGTCATGCCGTTAGATTGAATAATAATATAATTATTTTTAGAGAGTTTTTTGAGAGTGATTTTGATGGGGGTCGGCGGATAGATTTTTAAAATAATATTATTTTTTAGAATTTCCCAGCCAGATTGATAATTATTATTAATAGGCTTAATTATAATTTGAGTATGCGTTAAGAGCGCCTCTATTCTGGCATAGCTAATAGTTTCTATTATTCTTGCTGTAATAAGCTTTGACTGTAGTTGAGTTTTAAAACTGGACCAAGAGGGAATAGCGATACCGAGTAAAATACTGGCAATAGCCAGCGTGAGTAATAACTCTAATAAAGTGAAACCATGACGAGGGTTAAGCATAGTAAAGTCAAATTTATTATGGAAAATATAAACATCTTACGGGCCCAGATTTTATTATCTTGCGTATGTAATCCAGAGAGTCCGAGGATAAACCAGATTACGCCTAAAAATAAAGCAATGCTGAAATATAAATAATTCTTATACCCCAGTAGAGTCGGTAATAAAGTTATGATGGTATAAGCCAGAATATAAACTAGCATCATAATTTGAGTGTAGTAAATATTTTTCCGTAAGGGCAATACGGGTAGTGACGCAGCGGCGAAATCTTTTATTCTATATATAGTAATAGCGTAGAAGTGTGGCATTTGCCATAAAAATAAAATCAAAAAAGCCAATACGGCGCCCATATCAAATTGATTTGTTACCGCGCAATATCCTGCAACAGGAGGAACAGCCCCTGCAATGGCACCTATGGGTGTGCTTAATACAGAACGGCGTTTTAGAACTAAGCTGTAAATTACCGCATAGCCGACAAAACCAATGAGGGTAATATAGACTGTTAATAGATTAGTTTTTAAATATAATATTCCAAAACCCATAATGCCCAATAACGTTGCATAAGAAAGTGCTACCGTAGGGGATAATTCATCTTTGGCTAGTACGCGATTTTTGGTTCTTTCCATGAGCCTGTCTATGTCGCGATCAATATAGTTATTAAATACACACCCAGAAGCGATGACGAAAGAAATGCCTAATAGGACCCATAATAAATATAATAGATTAATAGCGTGGTGAGATAAGTGAGGGGAGGCTAAAAAATATCCGCCTAAAACAGCCACGAGATTACCAAAAATAATCCCGGGTTTCGTAACGGAAATAAATTTCACTCAGTGTGCCATCATGAAGTAATTCAAGTTGACCATAATCCAAATCGATCCGCCGACTAGTACGAACACTACAAAGACAGCAAATACAAATGGAATTAAATTCCATCGTCCTTCGGGTCCTGCATTTAGGCGCAGAAAGCAAAGGCTCTGTACAAAAAATTGCATGATGGCAAGGATGCCCACGGAAATATAAAGTGCAGCGTTGCTTAATTCATGTTTGCTGACCAATACAAACGCGATGACGGTTAATATAAAAGATAAAACCAGGCCAGTAATATAAGCCGTTAATGTTTTGGGGCTCGTGCCGTAATTCTCGATCATGTTAGATAACCCCCATCAAATAAACAATGGTAAAGACGAAAATCCAGACGATATCTAAAAATGCCCAAAATAATCCGAGATAGGTCAATCTTCGTCGCATCGTTGGTGTTACGCCATACAGTAACAGTTGGACTATAACCACGAGCATCCACAATAATCCCATGCTGACATGGAAGCCGTGTGTTCCAACAAGTGTGTAAAACGCAGAAAGTGCAGCACTGGCATGCCAGCTGTGCCCCTCAAGATACATCTGAATAAATTCTTTCACTTCCATGGTGACGAACGTAATGCCAAATAAGAATGTCACGCCAAGCCAAAATATGACTTTAGGTTTATTATTTTTGTACATGGCTAAAATTCCCATGCCGTACGTAAAACTGCTGGCTAACAAGGCCATGGTTTCGCCAAACACATAAGGCAAACTCGCAAGTTGTTTTATTCCCGGTGCACCATACGTGTTGGTATAAAGAACAGCATACGCCGCAAAAATGGCCGCAAATAAAACACAGTCACTCATGATGTAAATCCAAAATCCAAAAACATCCATGGCATCAGAACTATGATGATGATCGTGATCCTGCGTGCTCATGCGAGTCTCCTCTTGGCTAATTCATTTTCAATTTTTTCGACTTCAGCAGCAGGGACATAATAATCCGTATGCATATTAAATGTTCGAGCAATTGCTGTTGCAAAAATACCCAATATACCTAAGCCTATCATCCAGAAAATATGCCAGATCATGCCGAAACAAAATATACCGCCACACATGGCGATGATAAAACCTGCGCCAGTATTATGCGGCATATGAATATCTTGATACGGTCTTGTTTCAGGTTTTAATCCTTGTTGTTTCATTTCCCAAAATGCATCTCGCGTGTGAACTTCAGGAATAAACGCAAAATTATAAAACGGTGGTGGAGAAGCTGTAGACCATTCTAATGTTCTGCCATCCCATGGATCGCCTGTTGTATCTCTGTATTGTTTGCGATTTTTATAGCTGACTAATAATTGTAATACTTGAAAGCCAATGCCCAGTGCAATAATTCCCACACCACCTGCAGCGACAACCAAATACGGATGCCACGCAGCAACATCATAATGACTTAAGCGTCGTGTCATGCCCATTAATCCCAATGCATATAACGGCATGAAAGCAACATAAAAGCCTATGATCCAACAGAAAAAAGCACAGTTGCCTAATTTTTCATTTAATTTAAAGCCAAATACTTTCGGGAACCAATAGGCTAATCCGGCTAAATATCCAAAAACTACACCACCAACAATAACGTTATGAAAGTGCGCGACTAAAAATAAGCTGTTGTGGACTTGGAAGTCTGCGGCGGGCACTGACATTAATACACCTGTCATGCCTCCAATCGTAAACGTGATAATAAATCCAATCGTCCAGAGCATGGGAGTTGAAAATGTAATGCGTCCTTCATGCATGGTGAATAACCAATTGAATATTTTTACGCCCGTTGGAATAGCAATGATCATTGTCATGATTCCAAAGAACGCATTGACGTCTGCACCCGCACCCATCGTGAAAAAGTGATGCAACCAAACGACAAAAGATAAAATAGTAATGACTAATGTTGCGCCAACCATCGTGGCATAACCAAATAAGCGTTTCTTACAAAACGTTGCAACGACTTCTGAAAAGACTCCGAACGCAGGTAAAATTAAAATATAGACTTCAGGGTGTCCCCAGATCCAAATCATATTGACATACATCATGGCATTACCACCAAAGTGAGCGGTAAAGAAATGCATGCCAAAAAAGCGATCAAATAAGAGCATTGCCAATGTTACGGTTAACACAGGAAAAGCAAGAATGACTAAAATCATGGTACAGAGCGCAGTCCAGGTAAAAATAGGCATTTTCATTAATGTCATGCCAGGGCAACGCATCTTCAGGATAGTAACGAGAAAGTTAACGCCGGAAATTAAACTTCCCGCGCCCGATATTTGTAATGCCCAAATATAATAATCAACGCCGACGCTGGGACTGTAAGAAATTTCAGAAAAGGGAGGATATGCAAGCCAGCCTGTTCCCGAAAAATCACCCACAAATAATGACACCATGACTAATCCTGCGCCGACGATGGTTAGCCACAAACTTAAAGAATTTAAATACGGAAATGCAACATCGCGCGCGCCAATTTGTAATGGTACAGCGATATTCAATAAACCAAACATAAACGGCATTGCCATGAAGAAAATCATGATGACGCCATGCGCAGTAAAAATTTGTTGGTAATGTTCGGGTGGTAAATATCCCATGTTATGCCCGTAAGACATCATTTGTTGCAGTCGCATCATGATGGCGTCTGAAAATCCACGCAGCAGCATAATAAAAGCAAGAATAATATACATGATGCCAATTTTTTTATGATCAATAGACGTTAACCATTCTTTCCAGAGATACGTCCATTGTTTGAAATAGGTAATAGCACCCAGAATGAGAAGTGTGATCAATCCGACAACAACACCGGTGCCCATCACGATAGTATTGTGATAGGGAATAGCGTTAAGTGTTAAATTGCCAAATAGAAACTGTTGCATAGTTGGAGTCATAAATTTACCTTTTATCGTTCCGGAGATAATGTCTTTAGGGGCTGAGATAAATCTTTTGATTGCGGTACTTTTTTTGTGCTCTCTGCCGAAGTTGTCGTAGTAGGTTTCGTCATTGGTTCAGCCATTGGCATCATGTAAGACATCATGACGTTATTAAATAAATCGTTTGTCACCGTTGAATACGATTGAACAGAATTATTTTCGCTGGGTTGTTGTAATTGTTTATAAGCATCTTTCGATAGTCGTTGCGAAGATTTTTGAACTGTTTTTACCCACGTGTCAAAATCTGCTTGTGACGTTGCTCTTGCCGTAAAATTCATGCCCGCAAAACCTACACCGCTGTAATTCGTAGACATGCCCATAAAATCACCGGTTTGTGAGGCCATTAAATTTAATTCTGTTCGCATGCCGGGCATCGCATAAATTTGTCCCGCTAATTGTGGAATTTGAAATGAATTCATGGGTGCATCGGCGGTAATAAAAAATCGAACCGGGACATTAACGGGAAGTTCAACAAAATTAACCGTTGCAATATTTTGATCAGGATAAATAAACAGCCATTTCCAATCTAATGCAATAACTTGAATAATAATGGGTTTTGTTTTGATATCAAGGGGTCTATACGGATCATAGCGATGTGATGTGACCCAAGTAATTACAGCAAGTATGCCGATTATTATAATAGGTATACTCCACCAGATAACTTCGAGAATTGTGCTGTGCGCAAAGTCGGGACTGTATTTTGCTTTGGTGTTGCTGGCGCGATATTTCCAGGCAAATACAACGGTTAGAATAATCACAGGGATAACTACGATGAGCATTAATCCAACTGCGGTGATTAATAATAATCTTTCATCAGAAGCAATAATTCCATGAGGACTGAGGACACCCAAGTTAACCATGTATAAAACCCCTTTATGTTTTGTTACAGGGAACGCGATTTGTTGCAAACGCCCAAACGTATCCTTCGGGGCACTGAAGTCGAGACATCCTGTCACCCCAAAACATGTCTTCGGGGGCACTCAGTGATTTCGCGCCAGATTCTACCGCATTTTTATGGAAATCATCTACATTTTCGCAATATATATATAGTGTGATGGGGGATTCGACGTGGCTGGACTTTGGTGATTTTGACGTTCCGCCGTAACTTCCTTCTTGGCCGAACATGAGAATTTGGTCTTTGTAGCGCATCTCAGCGTGCTCTGGGGTTTTTTCTTTAATCTCGAAACCAAATGTTTTGGAATAAAATTCAAGCGCAGATTCAAGATGACTGACCATTATATAAGGAGTGACCCAGGGGAAGTGTGCGGGGCGTGTCATAGAAGAGGGCCTCAATCATTCAAAACAGAAATAGGACCAGGCATAGCCTGGTCCTTACAAATATCAGAAAAATTAAAGAATTTAAAACGGAATGTCATCATCAAGATCAGTTGTTGCGGATGCACTGGCTGTGGCAGGAGCTGAAGAAGCGCGTGCTTCACTGGTTGCTCGGGGTTGATCATCAGGTGAGAAATTCTGGCCACCACCTTTGCTGTCGAGCATTTGCATTTCGCTACCGACAATTTCAGTCGTGTAACGATCTTGGCCCGTTTTATCTTGCCATTTGCGCGTACGCAGTGAACCTTCGATAAAAACTTTTGAACCTTTCTTTAAATATTCGCCGGCAATTTCGCCCAGACGATTGAATAAAACGACGGTGTGCCATTCGGTACGTTCATGTTGCTCGCCCGTTTGTTTATCTTTCCAAGATTCGCTGGTGGCAATGCGTAAATTAGCAACGGCTCCACCACTTGGCATGAATCGAACTTCAGGATCAGCTCCAAGATTGCCGATCAAAATTACTTTATTAACCCCTCTCGCCATGACACACCTCCTATGAAATTATGAGATTACATTCTTCACTAAATTATGTGATTTAGCAATCCACGCGAGTCCTAAAATAGCGCACATCAGTAACACACTGGGTGCTGAAAAATGACCGTAAATTAAACCACCTAATATCCCGCCAACAAAAATTCCTAAAAATTGACAGCTCGAATAAATGCCAATAGCCGTGCCTTTTAATTCGATGGGTGCAGTGCGTGAAACCAGTGAAGGCAAATTCGCTTCTAAAATATTAAACGCCGTAAAAAATATAAATAGCCCTGCGGTTAATAAATAAGCATTCGTATGAAATTGCCACAAGAGTAATTCCGCTAACATTAAGCCGACCGTAGCGGAGCGAATATAGTGCAAGAATTTAAACGTAAATAAGACAGAAGGTAACAGCGCACACACATAAATCCAGGGTGAGTGAACAAAGAGGGGAATGACAACGAATGTTGCTGTTAATATAGCATGCAATAAAAAAATACCTAAATCTAATTCTAATAATTTAGGCTGAGCAAGTAATAATTTAAAATTTTTTAAAAATGGCGTAGTCGGTTTGGGGATCAATAATTCTGGCGAAGAAGGCACCCAAAAATAATTGAGTATTATGGCTAAAAAACCAAGCCCTGCACTGAGCCAAAAAATACCGTATACGCCAATAAAGTTAGCGAGAAGCGGCCCGAGGAGCAATGCCATAAAAAAAGCTAAACCAATAATAATGCCTATAATCGCCATGGCGGTTGGGCGTTTTTCTGGGCGGGTTAAATCAGAGAGTAATGCAATAATAGTGCTGCCCACAGCGCCAATGCCTTGTAAAGCGCGACCCACTATAATACCGGTCAAAGTAGTAGACAGAGCGGCAATAATGCTGCCAATAATGAAGATTAAAAACCCCAATGCAATAATATTTTTTCGGGGAAAATGATCTGACAGTGCACCGAAAGGAAGTTGAAATAGTGCTTGGGATAAACCATAAATGCCGAGCGCAAGACCAATCAAAAACGGAGTGGCGCCGGGGAGTGTTTCAGCAAACGGTGTAAATACAGGCATAATCATGAACAACCCCAGCATGCGCAAACTGAACAACGTGGCGAGCGAAAAAGTTGCGCGTTTCTCAAGAGAATGCATAGGTTTTGATAGTCCTCGTTTTGGGTGAAGATCGTGTTATTATAGCGCACTATGAATAGCATACGCATCCAAGGGGCTCGTACCCACAACTTACAAAATCTCACGCTTGATATTCCTCGCGATAAATTAGTGGTGATTACAGGATTGTCGGGTTCCGGCAAATCCTCATTGGCATTTGATACGCTCTATGCTGAAGGCCAACGCAGATATGTAGAATCTTTATCGTCATATGCTCGCCAATTTTTATCCATGATGGAAAAACCCGATGTTGATCATATTGAAGGATTGTCTCCCGCTATTTCTATCGAACAAAAATCGACATCACATAATCCGAGATCTACCGTCGGAACAGTTACAGAAATATATGATTATTTAAGATTATTATTTGCGCGGGTAGGCGAACCCTGTTGTCCTAAACATAATATTATTTTAAAAGCCCAAACTATAAGCCAAATGGTTGATAATATTTTAGAACTTCCCGATGAAACTAAAATTATGATTTTGGCGCCCGTTGTTCAAGAACGAAAAGGCGAGCATGTCGAATTAATTAGCGACTTAAAATCTAAGGGTTTTATTCGAGCGAGAATTGATGGCGAAATTATAGAACTGGATCAATTTAAAGCGTTATCTTTACGCCAAAAACATACTATAGAAGTAATAATAGACAGACTAAAAGTTAAGGCTGATATTAGACAGCGCTTAGCAGAATCGTTAGAAACAGCCGTAGGTTTATCAGAGGGATTAATTAAAATTGCTTTTATAGAAAATACGGAAAATAAACATAAAAAATCAGACTGGTTATTTTCATCAAAATTCGCGTGCCCAGAATGTGGTTATAGTTTGCAAGAATTAGAGCCGAGATTATTTTCGTTTAATAATCCTGTTGGGGCGTGTGCGGAATGTGATGGATTAGGCGAAAAACAATTTTTTGATCCTAAGAGAATTATTCATGATGATAAACTCAGTATAGAATCCGGTGCAATTCGGGGCTGGGATAAACGCAGTGGATATTATTTTAGTTTATTAGTCGCTGTTGGCAAATATTATAAATTTGATTTGGCTAAGCCATTTTCGCAACTTCCTGAAAAAATCAAAAAAATTATTTTTTATGGCTCGGGTGAGGATGCTATACACTTTAGGTATACGAATGACAGAGGGACAGTCTATGAAAAGATTAAGCCATTCGAGGGAATAATTAATAATTTTGAGCGAAGATACCGAGAAACCGATTCAGATATGATGCGCGAAGAATTCTCAAAATATTTATCTCATCAGGCTTGTCAGTCATGTCATGGTTCAAGACTTCGCGAAGAAGCTCGCAATGTATTTATTCATAAAATTAATTTACCCAAAGTAAGCAGTTTTTCTATTTCAGAAAGTTTGGATTTTTTTGCGAATTTAAAATTGCCAGGTAAACGAGGCGAAATAGCGTCTAAAATTCTCAAAGAAATTATTGCAAGATTAAGTTTTCTTAAAAATGTCGGATTAGAATATTTGTCTTTAGATAGACGTGCTGAAACTTTGTCAGGTGGCGAAGCACAAAGAATTAGACTGGCAAGTCAAATTGGTTCTGCACTTGTAGGCGTTATGTATATTTTAGATGAGCCATCTATTGGCTTGCATCAAAGAGATAATGCAAGATTATTAAAAACCCTTAATTATTTACGAGATTTAGGAAATACCGTATTAGTTGTCGAGCATGATGAAGAGGCTATATTAAGTGCTGATCATGTTATAGATTTAGGTCCGGGTGCAGGCGTGCATGGTGGAAAAATTGTCGCGCAGGGCACGCCAAAATCTATTATGAAAAATCCCCAATCTTTAACGGGTCAATATTTAAGTGGTAAAAAAAGCATTGCTATACCCTCACAACGAACGCCCCAAAACCCTAAAAAAATAATAGAAATTAAGGGGGCTAGCGGCAATAATTTAAAAAATATTTCTGTGAAGATCCCCTTGGGATTATTGACGTGTATTACTGGCGTATCGGGATCCGGAAAATCGACGTTAATAAACGATACGTTATATCCACAAGCGGCAAGAATATTAAATGGCGCGACATTAATTATGCCCGCTACCCATGAAAGTATTAAGGGTTTAGAACAATTTGAATCAGTCGTCGATATTGATCAGGCGCCGATTGGTCGAACGCCAAGGTCTAATCCTGCAACGTATACGGGTATGTTTACGCATATCCGCGAATTATTTTCTGGCACACAAGAAGCGCGTGCGCGTGGATATTTACCCGGTCGGTTTAGTTTCAATGTAAAAGGCGGGCGATGTGAAGCATGCGAAGGTGATGGTGTCATTAAAGTCGCGATGCATTTCTTGCCTGATATTTATGTCATGTGTGATGTCTGTAAAGGCGCAAGATATAACAGAGAAACTTTAGAAATAAAATATAAACACAAAAATATCTATGAAGTATTAAGCATGACCGTTGAAGATGCCCGCGTATTTTTTGATGCTGTGCCCGTGATTTCTCGCAAACTCCAGACTTTAATCGATGTTGGATTAAGCTATATTGGCTTAGGGCAGAGCGCGACGACTTTATCAGGGGGTGAAGCGCAGCGAATAAAATTATCCAAAGAATTATCGCGTCGAGATACGGGTGATACTTTATATATATTAGACGAGCCCACAACGGGATTACATTTTCATGATATTGCACAATTATTAGCTGTTTTGCATAGATTAAAAGAAAAGGGTAATACTATTGTTGTCATCGAACATAATCTTGATGTTATAAAAACAGCGGATTGGATTATTGATTTAGGTCCAGAGGGTGGAAACAATGGCGGAAAAATTATAGCATTTGGGACGCCGGAAGAAATTGCTAAAAATAAAAACTCGCATACGGGGATGTATTTGAAGAAGGTATTAATGGGTAACACTCGAGGAGAAGTTTATGACAAAATCAGTTAGAGCAATACCGGAAGGCTATAGTTCAGTCACACCGTATTTAATTATCAAAAACGCGAGTGATGCGATTGAGTTTTATAAAAAAGCGTTTGATGCAAAAGAAATTTTTCGTATGCCAACCCGTGATGACAAAATTAAACACGCTGAAATTCAAATTGGTGATTCCAAAATTATGTTAGCGGATGAATTTCCTGAGATGAATGTTTTTGGTCCACAAGCGCCGGGTCGTACGCCAGTGTTGATTCATCTCTATGTCCAAGATGTGGATCATGTTTTCAATAACGCAGTTAACGCGGGCGCGACGGTTGTGCGTGAATTAGCGAATCAATTTTATGGTGATCGCAGTGGTTTTCTGATCGATCCTTTTGGTCACAGTTGGGGAGTGGCTTCACACGTTGAAGATGTTTCGCCAGAAGAAATTGTAGAGCGTGCGAAAGCAGCGGCGCATGGATGAGTGAGTCTTAGATCATGATTTCAGTGTGCTATGGATTTTTCTATCTAGCGGTTTTATTACTATGGGCTCCCATAGCAAATATTCATAAAAAACAAATGGTGTGGGGGTCAGTATTAATTATTGCTATCATATTAGCTTTAATTACTCACCAGATTGATTTGATTGCTTTACTTCCTATTGGTTTATTATTCAGCGCTTTATATTACCGACCTAAATATATCTCTGATGTAATTATTTTTATTGTGGGTTTCGGGATGGTGGTTGTTCATAAAATCCCTGGGTTTCATAACTTAAAAATCTTGAATCATATTTATTTTTCGCCTGATGCTATTCCGTATAGTTTATATTTAAATATTGATAAAGTTATTACGGGAATATTAATCATAGGTTTAACCCTTCCTGTTATTATAAATAAACGAGATTGGTGGAGTTTATGTAAACAGCTGGTATCTAAAATAATTATTATATTGCCTATTATTCTAATATTAGCCTTAGTATTGGGTTTCGTCAGGTTGGATCCTAAGTGGCCAAACAGCGTTTATGTTTGGGCGGTGACAAATCTCTTATTTGCCTGCGTTGCGGAAGAAGCTTTTTTTAGAGGATTTATTCAAAAAAGATTGGGTGAATTTTTTACAAAATTTAAATATGGAAATTATACGGCTATATTATTAGCCTCTATTATATTTGGCCTGTCACATTTTCCGGGCGGAATTAAATATGTAGTATTAGCGACTGTTGCAGGTATTGGATACGGTTGGGTATATTTTTCTACCAAGCGCATTGAGGGAAGTATTATTATCCACTTTTTAGTAAATTTTCTGCAGTTTTTATTATTTACTTATCCTGCGTTAGCGACTGCGTTTCTTCATTAGCGGGCGTGTGGGAAAAAAATTCTACCCCCGTATCCCACACACATGCATCATTTTTTCTCCAAACATATGCATGTTTATTCCCATCGCGGCATTTTTGAGATCGGAGATCATACAGAAAAGAATAATAGCCGCAATAATATGCAGAGCCCCTATTTTTTGATGGGAAACAACCGTGTGGCATTCTTTGTCCCAAGAAGTAGTACCACTCGACTTCAATGAAATATACGAATAAATTAAAGTAATAATTGATATTAATGGCAGTAATAATGCAAGCCCTCTGAAATAAACTAAAAAGGTTCTCTTCAATGCGGCGATAAAAGATAATTTTTTGCCTTGAGCATCTTGCAGAGAAACTTTAAACAACATTTTTCCTAGCGTTGTGCCTAGTGTGCTTAAGAGTATTCCCTCGAAGAAAATATAAGCGACAAGATTAATTAAAATCCACTCTGCCAGTCGAGTGACATATTCTTGCCATTGATAAGAAACGTGTTGCAGGAGAAACATTGAAAAATCAGCAATCCTCGGAAATATAAACGCCAGCATCATAGAATAAAAAGTCATGTCTAAAAGTCTTGCCCAAAATCTTACCCAAGGGCGGGGATGTGATGTGATATCCATAAAAAATTAATCTCCTGATGAAGTTGATTGAGGTGATGGGGATTCATTACTGGGCACTTCATGCATCCAGCTCGGTCGTTCATTCTTTGGTATGTCCTGAACCCAGCTTGGTCGTCCATTTGTTGGCTTTGGTGAGGAAGTTTCAGGTGTAGGATTGTTAGAAGAAATATTAGCGGGAGTAGATGCCGTTGCAGTTTGGGATGGAATTTCTTGTTTTTCTGGAGGAGATTGAAGTGGAGTGGATATATTTTTTTCGCTTATATTACTTATTTTACTTATATCATAGGTATGCAGGGTTTCAGAAAATATCGCCCAGAGCATAATAAACTGAAGTAAAAAAGGGACAACTACAACCGCAATCCAAACCGGCATAGTAGAATTTTGATGTGTGACGGTAGTTTGGCAATCCCTGTCCCAGGATGTGATCTGATTTGCTTGGAGGTTCTTGTAGGCAATAATTAGCGCAATAATAAGTAAAACAGGAATTCCGAACGCATATCCTTTTACATAAACCCAAAAAGTTCTTTTGAACGCAGCCGAAAATGAAAGGCGTTTTCCTTCCTTGTCTGTGACGGTAACACAAAGTAGCGACTTACCGAGGGTTGTTCCTACGTTACTTAAGAGTATGGCCTCAGCAAAAATGTACCATATGATAGAAATAAATGTCATTCTTAGGGGGCTGTGAAAAAGGCTAGCGAAAAACGTATGTATAAATAGATAGAAAATGAGAAAAAAAACCGTCATGTCTGCTATTCGGGCAAAAAATCGTGTCCACGGTCTTACCGGTAAATTTTCTTCCCTAAAATAAGAAATGATGGACATAACGCTCCCTGGATTATATTCAACAGTATCCCTGATAATTATTTATGAAACAACCTCACAGCTAATCTTCCCATCTTTTACTTGCGCCGTAATTACATCACCCGGAGTAATATTTTTAACAGAACTTATAACAGCATTATTCTTGTCTAATAATAACGCATAGCCGCGATCTAAAGTTCCCAATGGGCTCATGGTATTTAACGCTCGGCTTAGTTCAGCTAAATTTAATTTTTTTTGTTCTATTAAATTTATAATAGCCTGTTTTAATTTTTGTTCGAAATAATCTAATTTTTGAGTAATATTTTGTGAGGCTTGATTTAATAATAATTTAAGACGGCTGAAAATTCTTTCGAGTTTTAAATTTAATTCGAGTTGATCAGGGCTTAATAATTCTGCAGCAGCCGAGGGAGTCGGTGCCCTAAGATCAGCTACAAAATCAGCAATCGTCGTATCCACTTCATGACCCACGGCGCTGACAATAGGTAATATGCTGTTATATATAGCACGAGCTACAATTTCTTCGTTGAAGGGCCATAAATCTTCGAGAGATCCACCACCACGCCCGACTATTAATACATCACAGTATTTCTGCTGATTGGCTGTGCTTATAGCCTGGGTAATTTCGGCAGCAGCGGATGCACCCTGAACAGCCGTAGGGTAAATAATAATATTTATCATCGGAAAGCGGCGATTTAAAACATGCAAAATGTCGTGTATGGCTGCACCCGTTGGAGACGTCACTACGCCAATGGTTTTAGGCCATTTTGGAATGGGTTTTTTATGGGAAGCTTCAAATAAGCCCTCTAATAATAATTTTTCTTTGAGTAGATTAAATTTTTTCTGAAGTAGCCCGTCTCCTGCCGCTTCGAGATAATCTGCTATGAATTGGTAATCGCCGCGAGGGGTATAGAGGCTAACTCTGCCATGTAAAAGTACTTGGGCGCCGTTTTCGGGAATGATAGTAATTCCCCTAGATTTCGGCTTAAAAAGCGCGCATCGAATAGAAGCCTGTGCATCTTTCAGTGTGAAATACCAGTGTCCCGAGCTGGGGCAGGCGAAATTCGAGATTTCTCCTGTAATCCACAGCGGCATGACCTGGTTTTCCAAGAAGTCACGAATTTCCTGATTTAACTGGGAAACACTATAAATGGGCTCTGAGATTTCACTATTCATGGTACAATTCTGGCATTTACCTGCGGAGGGGTCTATGAGAATTTTCGGAGTGATGTTCTTGTCGTTATTGTTGAGTGCCTGTTCAACCCCAACCGCTCGACCCCCAGTCGCGCTTTATCCCATTACCGATGTTGCTTCTTCCTCTGTCGGCAACCAACAAGCTGTTACGGTCAGCGTCGTTGATGCACGAAATCTGAATAGTTATAGCACTGCAAATGTCAGTAATTCTCAGAATATTTCAACCATCATGGCAACACAAATTTCAGATGGTTTAAAAAAACAAGGTTTTAATGCAACAACGACATCGCTATCAACAGATTCTTCCAGTAAACCCAAGCAAATAAATATTAAATTACTCACGATGGATTATCGCGCATTGTCAGGATATGTCTCTTCGAATACAGAAACGTTTGTTTCTGCTGAAGTTTCAGCGACCAATGCAGCCGGTTCAACGTATACAAAAACCTATAACGCCAATGCCTATAATGACAGCTATGTGAATGTTTCCGCGCAAACGCCATCAGCGCAAGTCAATCAAGCGTTTGATAAATTATTGAATAATATTTTAAATGATTCTTCACTGATTCAATTTTTAGCGAAACCCTAACGATGAATGATCAAGGTTATTTGAAACTAGCTTTAAATCTCGCTCAAAAATGGCGAGGATTTTGTGCGCCTAATCCCTCTGTCGGCGCTATTATTGTTAAAAATAATCAGGTTATTTCTGAAGGTGAACATTTGGGGCCCGGACATCCGCATGCAGAAGTCGTTGCATTAAATCAAGTTGAAAAAGATATTGAAGGCGCGACGTTATACGTGACATTGGAACCGTGTTGTCATTGGGGGAAAACACCGCCGTGCACAGAACGTATTTCGCAGTCAGGCATTAAAAAAGTAGTTTATGGTTTTCGTGATCCTAATCCCAAAGTCAATGGTTTGGGTGAACAGACCCTCACAGAGTTGGGCGTCGAATGTCGTTATGTTCAATTACCCGAAATTGATGAATTTTATGAAAGCTATGCGTGGTGGTGGGCGAATAAAAAACCTTGGGTTACCGCAAAATTAGCCATTAGCTTAGATGGCAAAATTGCGGGTAAAAACGGCGAGCCTATTTCTATAACGGGTCAAGAATTAAAGCAGTTTACACATGAATGGCGAAAAAGATCCGACGCCATTTTGACAACCGCAAAAACAATTATTAATGACGATCCGGCTTTTAATGCAAGATTATATGGCGAAGTTATTCCCAAGGCGGTTTATATTATTGACCGAAATCTTGAAATTCCCGTTAGTGCGCAGATTTTTCAAACCGCAAAAGAGGTCAGAGTATTTCAACATGAATCCTTATCCGAGGTACTCGAAAAAATAGCAGAAGATGGCATACATGATTTGTGGGTGGAAGCCGGCGGGCAGTTATTTACAAGTTTATTGACCGAAAATTTAGTACAACGCGCGTTTGTCTATGTGGCTCCCAAAGTGATTGGCCATTCGGGTGTAGAGGGTTTTATTGCAGAAAATAATGTATTCAGAAACGCTACAGATATTCGCTGGGAAAATTATGGCGCGGATGTCGTGTGTGAAATGAGGTGGGTATAATTTATGTTTACGGGTATTATTGATCATTGTGGTGAAATTGTTTCTTCTGAAGAAATTCCCAGTGGTTTTCGTATTAAAATCAAATCCAATTTTGATGATTTTATCAAGGGCGAAAGTATTTCTGTCGATGGTATTTGTTTGACTGTTATAAACGCTGAAAAAAATAATTTTATCTGCGAGGTTTCGCCTGAAACTGTAAAGTTAACCACAGCCAATAAATTCAAAAATAACTATAAAGTTAATCTTGAGAAATCCCTTAAATTACAAGACCGCATGGGTGGTCATATGGTTATGGGGCATGTGGATACACAAGCAGAATTAATTCATACAGAAAATATGGGTGAATTTGTTTTAATGCGTTTCGGAAAATTTCTGCCAGAGTATTTAAAATATATTACTAAAAAAGGCAGTATATCTATTAATGGTGTCAGCTTAACAGTCAATAATATACAGGAAGGATTTTTTGAGGTCATGTTAATTCCCCATACTTTATCGAGAACCAATTTAGCTAATTTAAATATTGGTGATAACGTTAATCTAGAAATAGATTATTTTGCGAGATATATTATTAATTACCTAGAGAGCCAACAACAGTGAATTCAATACAAGAAGCGATCAAAGATCTCCGTGCGGGAAAGATGGTTATTTTAGTTGATGATATTCGTCGCGAAAATGAAGGTGATTTCGTTATCGCCGCGGAAAAAATAAAGCCTGAGCATCTTAATTTTATTACTCAACATGGACATGTGATTACGTGTTTAAGCATGGTGGGGGCTGATCAAAAACGCTTGGGGATTCCCTTGATGACGCAAATTAATAATACGCATATGGGTACAGCATTTACGGTATCGATTGAAGCTGCGAAAGGCGTGACCACAGGAAGTTCAGTATTCGACAGAATTAAAACCATTCAAGCAGCCGTAAATCCAAAAGCGACGCCAAAAGATATCGTCATGCCAGGACATGTATTTCCGCTCGCAGCAAAATCAGGTGGTGTGTTTGCACGTAAAGGTCATACCGAAGGCAGTATTGATTTAATGCGAATCGCAGGCTTAAAACCCATGGCGGTGATTTCCGAAATTATTAAAAAAGACGGGACAATGGCACGAATGCCTGATCTCGTTAAAATAGCAAAGGCCCATAAGATAAAAATAATTTCTATACAACAAATTATGGAATACCGTGTTCAGCATGATCCTGTATTTAAAGAAACGGCCAGTGCAAAATTACCGACAAAATACGGCGAGTTTGACGTAAAGATTTTTTCTTCGCCATACCATCCGGAAAACCATCTTGTATTAACCAAGAAAAATAATAAAAATAAGTCTGCTAATTTGGTGAGATTGCATTCTGAGTGTTTGACGGGTGATTTATTGGGTTCATTGCGATGTGATTGTGGATGGCAGCTTGATGCGTCATTGAAAAAAATCAGCGAAGAAGGCGGCGTTTTATTATATATGCGCCAAGAGGGGCGGGGTATTGGTTTATTAAATAAAGTCAAAGCCTATACGCTGCAAGATAAATATAATCTCGATACCGTTCAGGCCAATGAACATTTAGGATTTTTGCCCGATGAAAGAAACTATATTGATGCAGCGCAAATTTTGCATCAATTGGGACTGACCGAAATTAAATTGCTGACCAATAATCTCCATAAGGTCAAAAATTTGAGGGACTATGGAATTGATATCGTAGAGCGTATCGCTTTAGTCTCAGAGCCAAATAAACATAATAAAAAATATTTAAATACGAAACGCCAAAAATTGGAGCATGTATTATGAAAGTTGCTATTATTACCAGTAAATTTAACCATGAAATAACAGAACCCTTACATAAAACAGCCGTGGCTAGACTAAAAGAGCGAAATATTTCTGATGAAAATATTGTTTCAGTGTGGGTGCCCGGTGCTGTAGAAATTCCCTTGATTGCTCAACATATGGCGAAACAAAAAAAATACGATGTCATTATTTGTTTGGGCGCCGTGATTCGTGGCGAAACTAATCACTATGATTATGTCTGTCAAATCGTCAGTAATGGTTGTCAGCGCGTAGCACTCGATCATCATATTCCTGTTATATTTGGTGTGTTAACAACGGAAGACGAAGATCAAGCAAGAGAAAGAATTAAAACCGCTCGTGATTGGGTCGACGCGGCTTTTGATATGGTTAAGCTTATAAAGCAAGTGGAGTATGCATGAAAATATTGCAAGAAGCCCTGACATTTGATGATGTTTTATTGGTTCCCCGCCATACTGAGATTTTGCCAAAAGAAGTGTTGCTGGCTACAAAATTAACTAAAAATATTTCGCTGAATATTCCCGTATTATCTTCTGCCATGGATACTGTTACAGAATCAAGACTGGCGATTGCGTTGGCACAAGAAGGCGGCATTGGAATCATACATAAAAATATGTCTATTGAAGATCAAGCCCGCGAAGTACGCAAAGTGAAAAAATTCGAAAGCGGCGTAGTGAAAGATCCTATTACGGTCACGCCTAAAATATCCGTCAAAGAATTATTGAAAATTACTGAAGCGCATAATATTTCCGGCGTGCCTGTTGTTGAAGGCGAGCAATTAGTGGGTATTGTTACAGGGCGTGATATTAGATTCGAGACTAATCTCAATCAGCCCGTTGCAAACATTATGACGCCTAAAAAACAATTAATTACCGTACAAGAGGGCGCATCTCGCAATGAAATTATTGATTTGCTGCATAAAAACCGCATTGAAAAAATATTGGTCGTGAATGATAAGTTTCAATTGCGCGGATTAATTACCGTAAAAGATATTCAAAAAGCCAAAACAAAACCCTTTGCATGTAAAGATCATTTGGGTCATTTACGCGTCGGCGCTGCCGTAGGGGTTAATCCTAATAACGATGAGAGAATAAAAGCATTAGTAGACGCGGGCGTTGATGTCTTAGTGGTAGATACTGCACACGGTCATGCGCAAAGTGTATTAGACCGAGTGAAGTGGATTAAAAAACATTTTCCCCGTATTGATGTTATTGCTGGAAATATTGCAACCGCGGATGCAGCAAAGGCTTTAATTAAAGCAGGTGCGGATGGATTGAAAGTCGGTGTAGGTCCTGGATCTATTTGTACTACACGCGTGATCAGTGGCGTCGGTGTTCCGCAAATTACCGCTATTCAAAATGTCTATGCCGTTGCACATAAAGCGAATATTCCTGTTATATCAGATGGGGGTATTAGATATTCTGGGGATATATGCAAAGCATTAGCGGCGGGTGCATCCAATGTCATGATTGGAAGTTTATTCGCGGGCACAGAAGAATCTCCGGGTGAAATTGAGCTATATCAGGGTAGAACGTATAAATCGTATCGGGGAATGGGATCATTAGGTGCGATGGCATTAGGTTCCAGTGAGCGTTATTTTCAAGATACCCAAGAAAGTAGTGATAAATTAGTGCCTGAAGGAATAGAAGGCCGTGTGCCGTATAAGGGCAATTTAGCCAATATAGTTTTTCAATTAATGGGTGGTGTACGTTCAGGGATGGGATATTTAGGTGCGAAGACAATAAAAGAATTACAGAAGAAAGCGGAGTGGGTAAAAATTACTTCAGCGGGTTTTCGTGAAGGCCATGTGCATGACGTAACCATGACAAAAGAGCCGCCTAATTATGCCGGTGAATAAATCAAATAAAATATTAATTTTGGATTTTGGTTCTCAATACAGCCAATTGATTGCGCGTCGTGTTCGTGAACTGGGCGTGTATTGTGAATTGCTGCCATACCATACTTCCCCTGAAATCATTCAACAATTCCACGCGGATGGAATTATTTTATCCGGTGGTCCGGATACTGTTCTGGAAACTATTTCGCCGCGCGTTCCTGATATGCTATTCAATTTAGATATTCCGGTATTGGGCATTTGTTATGGCATGCAATCCATGGCGATTCAATTGGGTGGTGCTGTAGGTAAAGATGAGCACAGTGAATTTGGTCATGCGGTATTAAGCAATATCAGCAAAAAATCAGCGCTGCTCAATAACGTTAAGAATATGAACGTTTGGATGAGTCACGGTGATCAAGTGACCCATCTTCCTGAAGGTTTTATGATTACGGCATCTTCCCAGAATACTAAAATCGCCGCGATGGAAAATAAAAGTAAAAAATTATATGGCGTTCAGTTTCACCCAGAAGTGACGCATACGGTAGAGGGCAAAAAGATTATTGAAAATTTTGTGTTTGAATTATGTGATTGTAAGCCCAGCTGGACATCTGAGAATATTATTGAAAATATTGTGGCGAATATTCGTAAGCAAGTAGGTAACGACAAAGTATTATTAGGTTTATCGGGCGGTGTCGATTCGCTGGTAACCGCCGTGTTAATTCACAAAGCGATTGGTGCGCAATTAGTCTGTATTTATATTGATCATGGCTTGCAGCGTCTTCAAGAGTCAGATTATTTGCTCAATCACCAAGCGCGCGAATTAGATTTAAATATATTAGTCAGCGATGCGCAGGATTGGTTTCTCAGTAAATTAAAAGGCGTGGAAGATCCGGAGCAAAAAAGAAAAATCATAGGGCGTTTATTTATTGATGTTTTTATGAAAGAAGCGAAACGATTTCCGTCCATAAAATGGCTTGCGCAAGGAACTATTTATAGCGACGTTATTGAGTCATCAAAATCAGGCCATTCTTCGCAGACTATAAAATCTCATCACAATGTCGGTGGTTTGCCCGAAAAATTACATTTAAAATTAATTGAGCCATTGCGGGAATTATTTAAAGATGAAGTACGCCAAATTGGTGTTGCATTGGGATTACCGCATAAAGATATTTATCGTCATCCGTTTCCGGGTCCGGGATTAGCATTGCGAATAGTAGGGCCTGTTACAAAAGAAGCATTAGAAACAGTACGAAAAGCCGATTTTATTTTTATGGAAGAATTACATAAGCATGATTTGTATCATAAAGTTTCCCAAGCTTTTTGTGTATTTTTGCCCATAAAATCCGTAGGAGTGGTGGGTGATGCGAGAATTTATGCGCCGATTATTGCATTACGTGCTGTTGAGAGCACCGATTTTATGACAGCGACTTCTGCGCATCTTTCGCATGATTTTCTTGAACATGTTGCGCGTAGAATTATTAACGAAGTGAAGAACGTCTCGCGAGTTGTATATGACATTACCAGCAAACCACCTGCGACGATTGAGTGGGAGTAGTATAATACCTCGCCCCATATTGAATTTATTCATCACAAAAACAAACAATCAATTGCGCTCTTGTTTTTACTCTAAGTTTTATTTTGGCGGAATTAAAATGACTTTCAATCGTTCTTCGAGAAATAGTTAATCGCACAGCAATTTCCTTATCTGAGAGCCCCTGCATCATGAGTGCAATACAGCTTTGCTCACGAGGCGTTAATAATAATTGCAATTGATTTACGGGACGCTCATAAGAAATACCCAATAAACCTGATAATTTAGTATTTTTATACAGCGGAATTTTATGTGTAATAAGACGATAGGCTGTACCATCAGGTCGTTGGCAGTGTTCATTGGTATGCAGTGCATTGCGTGACTTTATTACGCGTTGATCGTTTTCACGCATGTGATCAGCGTATAATTTCCAATGAAAATCAAAGTCTGTGCTACCTTCAAGTGTATCCGTGCTATCTATTCCCAGCGCTCTGTGCGCTAAATTTAAATTACTCCATAGGTAATCACTCGTCAGTGATTTTATATAAATAAATCCAGGTAGAGTCGCAAGGGTATCTAGATGCAGAGATTCGAGGTTATAACCGTTGCAGTTAGAAAGTAATGGTTGTGTCATGTGTTAGCCCCTATTTTAAAAAAGACAGGAAATAATCTCATGAAGTAGGGTGGGGTTCTATCCGTAAAATTACCGATACGCTGCTACTATTGCATTCCGCGTAATATCTTTTAGTTTATACAAAACCTCTTTTGAAATATTCATCGGCGGAACCCAATAAAGAGTATTTCCCAAGGGTCTTAATAACGCACCTAATTTTATAGCCTCTTGATAAACTTTATATCCCATTCTGGGAATTGGCGTTGGTGAAATTAAATCTGCGGCAACTACGCTACCAATATTTCTAATATTATTGAGTTTACCCGTAGATTCTGCAACCTCGTTCATTAATTCTGCTAATAGATCTTCATGGTCTATTATTTCTGTTTTTATAATTTTAAGATTTTCTAAAGCGACGCTGATGGCTAAAGCATTACCCGTGTGCGTATGAGAATGTAAAAACGATTTACCTGCTTCATAATCATCATAAAATAATTCATATATTTTATTGGGAATTAATACTGCACTTAACGGCAGAAATCCGGCGGTGAGTCCTTTACCTAAACATAAAAAATCCGGTTCAATATCCGCATGATTACACGCCAGCGGCAAACCCGTTCTGTATAATCCTGTCATGATTTCATCGGCTATTAAGTGAATATTATATTGAGCTGTCCATTTGCGTAAACGCTGTAGAAAATCTTTAGAATAAATTAACATTCCACCCGCAGCTTGTACTATGGGCTCTATAATAATGGCGGTTAGTTGATCTTTGTGCTGTTCTAATTGTTTTTCTATGTCGGGCCAATAGCTACTGCAATCTTCCCACAGGGGATCTTGTTTATTATTAACATACGGAATATTTTCTAAAAAAATAGTATTAATTAATATGGCTTTATACGGGTCGCTGTATATTCCCAAATCACTGACGCTGAGTGCGAGTCCCGTTTCACCATGGTAGCCGTTAGATAAAGCCATAAATTTGTAGCGTGATACTTCACCCGTAATTTGTCGAGCATGTATGCTCATTTTCATGGCTATTTCAACGGCACACGAACCATCACTGGCATATAAGACTTTATTTAAATTTTTTGTGAGACTCGACAGTCTTTCAGATAATTCAATAATATTATTATTCGTCGTATTGGCTAATATAATATGTTCAAAATAATCTAATTGCTTAATTAACGCTGCTTTGAGTTTAGGATGTCCATGACCTAGGGATTTGCACCACCAACTGGAAATCGCATCAATAATTTTTTGGCCGTTCGATAATGTTATATAAGATCCAGACGCAGAGTGAGTGATTAATGGCTTGAATGTTTCGTAATCTTTCATTTGTGAGCACGGATGCCACAGCGTGTCATGATCTCTTTTTATCAAATCACTCATCACATCATCCATTGTTTAGGCCTTTTGGTAGGTTCAAGTTGACAACTTTAGATGACGCTGTATGCTTTTGTAAACTTGTTTTATTACTGTTTATCGATAGGAATCTTATGAAAACACGCCATGATTGGACGCTAGATGAAGCGCTTGAGTTGTATACGTTGCCATTCGTAGAATTACTGCATCAAGCACAAGTGGTTCATCGGCAGCATTTTGAACCTAACACTGTACAAATCAGTACGTTATTGAGTGTCAAAACAGGCGCGTGTCCTGAAAATTGTTCTTATTGTCCCCAAAGCGGACACTACAATACGCAACTCGAAAAGCAAAGTTTATTGTCTGTTGAAGAAGTCGTTGAAAATGCAAAGGCTGCGAAAGCAAATGGCGCGAGTCGTTTTTGTATGGGTGCAGCATGGCGTAATCCTCCCAAAAAAGATTTTCCCAAAATTATTGAAATGGTCAAAGCCGTAAAAGCATTAGGATTAGAAACCTGTGTAACCGCAGGTATGTTAGATGATGAACAATCACAGTGTCTCAAAGAAGCTGGATTGGATTTTTATAACCATAATCTGGATTCTTCACCTGAGTTTTACAAAACTATTATTACTACCCGAACTTATGAAGACAGACTGGCGACTTTAAAGCGCGTAAGAGATGCGGATATTAAAGTCTGTTGTGGTGGAATTGTCGGCATGGGTGAAACGCGCGAAGATAGAATTGGTTTGTTATTACAATTGGCCAATTTACCGCAACATCCGGAAAGTGTGCCCATTAATAGACTGATTACCATTCCAGGTACTCCCTTAGAAAATACTAAAGTAATAGATAATTTTGAATTTGTTCGGACTATTGCGACAGCGCGCGTCATGATGCCAAAGTCAGTTGTACGATTATCAGCAGGCAGAGAGACCATGAACGACGAGATGCAAGCGCTATGTTTCTTAGCAGGCGCAAATTCTATATTTTATGGTGACAAATTACTCACAGCCAAAAATCCAGGCATGGATAAAGATCAGGAATTATTTCAAAAATTAGGTTTAGTCGCGCAAAATTAATTGCCATGTTAGAAAAAAACCTACAAGAAAGATTAGAACTATATCAGCAAAATAATTTATATCGCTATCGTCAACAGCATGGTCATGACAAATCTATTATTTCTTTCTGTAGCAATGACTATTTGGGATTAACAACACATCCGGATGTTATTGCTGCATTTCAAAAAGCCGCGGATAAATATGGCGTTGGTAGTGGCGCGTCATGTTTGATTACGGGTTATCAATCCGCTCATCAGGAATGCGAAGAAGCGTTTGCGGATTTTTTAAACCGTGACAGAGCGCTTTTATTTTCAAATGGCTATATGGCTAATTTGGGAATCATGCAAGCTTTAATTAAATCACAAGATATTATCTATCAAGATAAATTAAATCATGCGTCTTTAATAGATGCCGGATTAGCATCCAAAGCAAAATTATATAGATTTAAACATAAAAATTATGAGTATTTAGAGAAATTATTAGCCGCTCAAGAAAATACTAATAAATCCCATAAATTTATTATTACCGACAGCGTATTCAGTATGGATGGTGATTTAGCTAATCTGCCAGAGCTAATTAAAATTTCACAAAAAAACCAAGCAGTATTAATAATTGATGATGCACATGGTATTGGAGTATTAGGCAAAACAGGGCGGGGTATTGCTGAGCACTTTAGTATATCTCAACAAAATATAGATGTTTTAAGCTGTCCTTTAGGCAAAGCGTTTGGGTGTTTTGGTGCGATAGTTTCGGGTAGTGAAACTATCATTGAGAGTTTAATTCAGTTTTCGCGTAGTTATATTTATACAACAGGACTTCCTCCTGCAGTTGCGGTTGCTGCAAAAGCCAGCTTAGAAATTATTAAAACAGAACCATGGCGTCGAGAAAGATTATTTCAATTAATTAATTATTTTAAATTAGGTGCTATAGAAAGGGGTTTGGTTTTTCAACCCTCCGATTCACCCATACAGGCTTTTATAGTTGGCAGTGCAGAGAAAACCATACAGTTAAGCCAGTTATTATTAGCTCAAAAACTATTTGTTTATGCCATTAGGCCACCAACAGTATTGCCCAATACATCGCGTCTGAGAATTACATTAAATTGCAATCATCAGGAAGCTGATATAGATAAATTACTGGATTGTCTAAGAGCCGCTTATGACAAAATCTAATAGTCATATAGCTTTGCTTCCGGGTTGGGGATTTAGTGCAGCTATTTTACAGCCATTAGCAGAGCGCTTAAAAAATAATTATGAAGTCAGTTTGGTAGAATTAGATGATGATAAAAATATATTAGCCCAGTTACCGTCTCGAGCTGTTTTGATTGGCTGGTCATTGGGTGGATTGTTGGCTATTAAGCTAGCGCATCAATATCCTGATAGATTTCCCAAAGTAATTACTATAGCTACGAATCCCTGTTTTATCGCGAACCATAATTGGCCAGGGGTTAGCCCAGAAAATTTTATGGTATTTGAAAAAAAATTAGAAAACAATCCTGAAAAATTATTGCGCGAATTTGCTTTGTTGCAAGTGGGTAGACACAGTTATTCAGCGATAGAAAAATTTATGATTGATCGCAAGCTCAAGTCTGGATTAGATATGTTAAAGAAAACGGATCATCGGGAATTGCTCAAAGATTTTTCTAAGCCATTATTATTTATTTTAGGTGGTGATGATAAGTTAGTGCCGAGTGAGATTGGCGAAAAAATTAAACTATTAAATTCCCGCATAAAAATTAATATTATTAAACAAGCCGGTCATATGCCGTTTTTATTTAAATTAGATGAGACTATGGCGAGCATTCATGATTTCTTATAAACAAAATAAGCAAAGCAAACAAAAAATCAAGCAATGCTTTGATGCGGCGGCGTCTACGTATAACGAAGCGGCGTTTGTTCAGTCTCAAGCAGGAATGGAGCTCATCAAGAAATTAAATAAAATAAAAATAATACCCAATATTATTGCCGATATTGGATCAGGGACGGGATATCTTGCAAAGCAGCTCGTCATTGAATTTTCTGATTCAACAGTGGCCTGTGTGGATTTTTCTGAGAATATGTTAGCTGAAGCAAGGCATTATGCTGAATATAAAAATATTAGTTATATTAATTCTGATTTTGATTATTTGCCATTTAAATCTAACAGCTTGGATTTGATTTGCTCTAATTTTGCATTGCAGTGGAGTTTAAATCTTCCCCAGACTTTCTTTGAGCTGTCACGTATTTTAAAAGCTGAAGGTTATTTGCTATTTTCAACGTTAGGGCCTTCAACATTACATGAACTGCGGGATTGCTGGAAAAGGATTGATGCGGATAGCCATGTTAACCACTATTCTGATTTGGAAAGTATTAAAAAACATCTCGAAGACAATAATATTAAAATAATAGAAATAGAATCTAGAATAATGACCATGTATTTTTCGGATATCATCAATATTATGCGAAACTTAAAATCCGTCGGGGCAAATTATGTAATTGATAAAAAATCTAAAAGCATGATGACGCCCAAAAAACTAGAATTATTAGCAGGGTATTATGAGAATTATAGAAATAGTATTAACTTACTTCCGGTAAGTTATGAAGTGATTTATGTGATGGGGGTCAAATGAAAAAATCTTATTTTATAACGGGTACGGATACAGATGCGGGTAAAACATATATTACCGCTGGATTATTAACGGCGTTTAAGAAAGCGGGCTATTCGACGTTGGGAATAAAACCCATTTCAGCTGCCAGTCAGGATCCGTATTTATTACAAGAAGCGGCGACAGTAAAGTTGCCGATGGAAATCATTAATCCTATTTCACTGAAAATTCCTGCTGCGCCACATATTGAAGCAAAACATACTGGATTATATTTAGATGCTAAAATGGTCATAGAAAAAATTCAGCCAGTGTTATCTCATGCGGTTGATATTATTTTAGTAGAAGGCGTGGGTGGGTGGTTTGTGCCGTTAAATGCTACACAAACTATGGCGGACGTTGTGAAAGAATTGGATATAGATGTTATTCTTGTCGTGGGTATGCGGTTAGGTTGTTTAAATCATGCGCTCTTAACAGTTCAGGCTATATTAAATTGCAATGTTAACTTAACGGGTTGGGTGGCAAATTGCATTGATCCCAAGATGGGTTTCTTAGATGAAAATATCAGTACTTTAACGGATAGAATAAAAGCGCCTTTATTAGGTATTGTTCCGTTTGGTGGTAGTGTTGAAGATCATGTTGATCTTCGTAAATTAAATCAGGGTGTTATTAATTGAGGAGCTTCTATGAATATCAGCAAAATTTTCAGCGGTTTTGGATTTTGTGTATTACTTAGCTCTAGTGCAATAGCTGCTTCTGATACTGGCATTACCTATAAGAATGAGCGCGGTTCTGAAATGGTATTGAATTGGCATAATGACTTGAAAAATACAGGTACGCTGAGTGGGACCTTGACGACTGCCGTGGGTAACTGCAAAGAAGATATGAACGTACCAATGCCCCTAATGGGCTATTTTAATGGGAATGCGGTTTCCATTACGGTAAATTTTCCCCATTGTCATCAAGTTGTTGCGATGACGGGTAACGTGAGCAAAGATCGACGTACTATTCATACCCTCTGGCAAGATGCGAGCCAGGCTGATGATCCCCGCGGAAAAGATTGGAATTCCAATATTATAGGCTCAGATTCTTGGAAAAATTCATGATTTGAGGCCTTTGGGCTTTGCATTTGGGGCTTCGACACAGTAGAATTCGGGTTCTTTTTAACCGTTTTAACTAGCTATGGAGTCGTTGATAGATGCCGATTATTCGAATCAAAGAAGGCGAACCAGCCGAAGTTGCAATGCGCCGTTTCAAGCGTGCGTGTGAAAAAGCCGGAATTTTAATGGAATTACGCCGTCGTGAATTTTATGAAAAACCTACCGCAGAACGCAAACGAAAAGCAGCTGCTGCCCGCAAACGTCACTTAAAGAAAAAATTACGCGATATGCCTCAGCGTGCCGGTGCTCCAGCTCCGACCACTGAACGCGAGCGCAATTAATATGACGCAAGAATCGCTGAAAAGCCGATTAACGGAAGATATGAAAAACGCCATGCGAGCGCATGAAAAAGAAAAGCTTGGCGTCATTCGTTTAATCCAATCAGCGATTAAGCAATACGAAGTCGATGAACGCAAAGAAGTCGATGATAACCAAGTCTTAATTATTCTTGAAAAAATGCTCAAACAACGTCGTGAATCTATCGCGCAATTTGAGCAGGCCAACCGTCAAGATTTATTAGCCATCGAAAAATACGAAGTCGAATTAATTCAAACCTATATGCCCAAGCCGCTGTCTGATAATGAAATAGAAAGTATTATCAAAACGGCTATAACAAAAACGGGTGCGAAATCCATGCAAGACATGGGAAAAATTATGGCTGAAGTGAAGCCGTTATTATTTGGCCGAGCCGATATGTCAGCCGTGAGTGTAAAAATCAAACAGCAACTAAGTTAGATCAATGTGTCAAATCTTATACCGCGTGAATTTATCAATGAATTAATTGCTCGTACGGATATTGTCGAGCTGATTGACGCGCGCGTGCCATTAAAAAAAGCCGGTCGAAATTATCAAGCCTGTTGTCCCTTTCATACCGAAAAATCTCCGTCGTTTACCGTGAGTTCTCAAAAGCAGTTTTATTATTGTTTTGGGTGTGGCGCGAGTGGTAATGTTTTAGGTTTTCTCATGGCCTATGACAGAGTTGAATTTATTGATGCAGTAGAAATATTAGCAAAGCAATTGGGTTTAGACATTCCTGAAGATGATAATACTAAAAACAAGAAAAAATATTCTCAAGATTTATATGAGCCGCTGAATAAAACAAAGATATATTATGAACAAGCATTAAAAAAATCTCCCGAGGCTATAAATTATTTGAAAAGCCGTGGCTTGAGTGGAGAGATTGTTAAAAAATATCATATTGGCTTTGCACCTGATCGCAAAAAAATTACGTTTCCTATTCATGACAGAAGAGGAAGAGTGATTGGTTTTGGATGGCGTGTATTAGATAATTCGTTGCCTAAATATATTAATTCTCCCGACAGTCCGTTGTTTCATAAGAGCCAGGTTTTATATGGCTTATATGAAGCACGAGAAGCGAACCGTGATCTAGCGAGAGTATTAGTTGTTGAGGGATATATGGATGTTGTATCTCTTGCGCAGGCGGGAATAACTTTTGCTGTCGCGACATTAGGTACAGCGACCACACAGCAACATGTCACGCAATTATTTTCGCAGACAGATAAAATCATATTTTGTTTTGATGGTGATACGGCTGGGAAAAAAGCCGCATGGCGTGCACTCGAATCGACTTTATCTGTTTTACAAGATAATACCGAAGCGCGATTTTTATTTTTGCCCGAAGGCGAAGATCCTGATTCTTTAGTCAAAAAAATTGGCAAAGAAGAATTTTTGGCGTTGTTAAATACCGCGCAAACTCTGGGAGATGTTTTTTATGCGCATATTAAATCTCAGGTAAATATTGGATCCACAGAGGGTCGGGCTCAATTAGTTCATGTAGCGTTGCCATATATAGAAAGCATTTCTGCACCTATTTTTAGGGAAATGATGTTAGACCGATTAGCGGAGATGGTGCGCATGGAAAAAGGCCAGTTGCATAAATTTATTTCTAAGACAGTCAACAATCAAAATACGGTTAAATTACAACGCACGCCGATGCGATTAGCGATTGCGTTGTTATTACAAAATCCTATATTAATAAATAATATTAAAGAAGATTTAGAAAGCTTAAATTTGCCCGGAAGTGAAGTCTTAAAAGAAATATTTGCAGAACTTAAGCAGAATCCTGCTGTGACTACAGCCAGTTTATTAGAATATTTTAGAGATAAGCCTAATAGCGAGCTTTTGCATAAATTAGCCGCGTGGGAGCATGGGGTACCGGAAGAGGGAATTGCATTGGAATTTCAGGGGATTATGGTCCATCTGTTGAAGCAGCAGCATGAAAATGAGCAACAAAAGTTGCTTAAAAAAGCAAATTTAGGGACTATAACAGAAGAGGAAAGGCAGGAATTAGCGAGTTCATTTACTGTAACAACTAAGATGGTGGATAAGATCAAGCTATGAGTGAGCGAAATCTTTTTTTAATTGCAGGACCGAATGGTTCAGGAAAAACAACATCATCTTTTGATATGTTAAAAGCATGTTCAATTGATGAGTATGTTAATGCCGATGCTATAGCGTATGGTTTGTCGCCATTGCAATATGACACAGTAGCAATTAAATCTGGACGATTAATGTTGGAGCGTATTCATTATTTATTAGAACAAAATAAAAGCTTTGCATTTGAAACAACGTTGGCTTCAAGAAGTTTTGTTAATTTGATACATCAAGCTAAAAAGCAAGGTTATACAGTAAGCCTGATTTTTTTATGGATGAAAGACGTTAAATTGGCGATAGAGCGTGTTGAACGTCGAGTTGAATCGGGTGGGCATGACATACCACGTGAAATTATTATAAGACGTTATAAAAAAGGGTTAACGAATTTTTTTAATTTGTATTTGCCTATTGTTGATCGATGGGCGTTTTATGATAACTCCACATCTTCACCTGAATTTGTTGCAGGAAAACTTAGTAAAAATGGATCATTAGAAATACTGGATTCAAAACTGTGGAAGACATTGTTGAGCAGAGAGGTGGAAAATGTCAGTTGATCACGATTTTGGTAAAAAAATTGATGGAGCAATTCATAAAGCTGTCGCGAATGCAATTGAACGTCATCGTAAACTAGGTGAGTCGATTGCTATTTATGAAGATGGCAAAGTCGTTATTTTATCTCCAGACGAAATTTTAAAACGCCAACAACAAGGCAAAGCATGATCTCAAAAACCATCGGCAGCATCTTAATGATTCTCGGCACCGCTGTCGGTGCAGGAATGTTAGCGCTACCGATTGCCTCCGCACATGCCAATTGGGAAATGACTTTTTTAATGATGTTCTTCAGCTGGTTTTTAATGACAACCGGTGCGTTTGCTATTTTAGAAGTTAATCTGTGGTTTTCCGCTGAGACTAATCTTATCAGCATGGTGGATAATACACTGGGGAAATATTTTAAATTACTAACCTGGTTTGTGTATTTATTATTACTGTATAGCTTATTGTGTGCGTATTTATCCGGCGGTAGTGATATTCTGCGCGGATTAATCCCCCGTTTATCTTCGCCAGTCTCGACTATATTAGCCTTAGTAATATTGGGAAGTATTGTAGTGCGTGGCGTCAGTTCTGTTGATATGGTCAATAGGGGGCTGATGAGTGTTAAATTAGTGGCTTATGGTATTTTAGTCATAGCGATATTTCCCCATATCAATCTCACCAATATTCATGCGGGAGATTTTAGTTATAAAACCAGTACGCTTATGGTCATGATGACGTCATTTGGATTTGCCATAATCGTTCCGACACTCAGGGGTTATTTAAATTCTGATGTGACTAGACTTAAAAAAGTATTATTCATAGGCAGCTTATTGCCCCTGATATTATATTTAGTCTGGATTTTTGTCATACAGGGACTGATATCTCGCGCAGAATTATTGCCGATGATTTCGGGTGATACGAATTCTTTATTAATGCACACGGTAAGTATGTTATTGAATCAGGGCGTGTTGGGTAATATCGCTAAATTATTTATTTCTATTTGTGCCATTACGTCTTTCTTGGGCGTATCCATTTGCTTGGCAGATTTTATTGCGGATGGATTACAATGGGAAAAGAAAGGGTTTTCGGGTATTAAAGTGTATCTCTTCGCTTTTTTGCCGCCATTAATTATAGTCTTACTAGCACCCAATATATTTATTAAGGCTTTAAGTTATGCGGGTATGTGTTGTGTATATTTATTAATTTTACTGCCTGCGCTGATGCTCTACAGTGGCAGATATAAAAAACATATCGAGGGTGTACGGATTTTGCCCAATTGTAAGTATTTTATTTTAAGCTGTATTTTAATGGGAATGATTTTGATGGTGCTGAATGTTTAAAAAAACCGCGGGATGTATCTTGATGTTATTAGGTACTGCAGTCGGTGCTGCGATATTGGCGTTGCCATTAGCAACGGCTCAAGCGAATTGGCAAACGACCTTAATGATGATGGTAGGCAGTTGGTTAATTATGACGGCCGGATCGTTTGCATTATTGGAAGTCAATTTATGGTTTCCCTCGGGTGCAAATTTTATTCGCATGGCAGGAAGTACTTTAGGAAGCTCTGCAAAATGGCTTACATGGGTTGCGTATTTATTATTATTCTATAGTTTATTATGCGCTTATTTATCAGGAACCAGTGATATATTGCATGGATTAGTCAATATATTGCCTCAGTCTCTCGCAACCGTAATGGCTTTATTTATATTGGGCCTGGTTGTATATAAGGGCGTGAGTTCGGTTGATATCGTAAACAGATGCTTGATGAGTGTTAAATTAATAGCTTATATTATTTTAATCGCCGCTATTGCGCCGCATATTAACTTGCCGAATTTATCCGGCGGCAATTATTTTTATAAAACCAGTGCGCTGATGGTTATTGTGACCTCTTTTGGATTCGGTTCTATTATTCCCACGCTGAGAGATTATTTAAACAGCGATATTAAGCAATTAAAATGGGTGTTAATACTGGGCAGTATTTTGCCTATGATTATTTATTTACTTTGGATTGCCGCGACGCAGGGTTTATTGCCGCGCGATGATTTAATCCACATGGCCGGATCGTCCGAGCCTAATTCGCTATTAATGCACGGTATTAGCCGCTTATTAAATAATGGCGTATTTGGCGTAGTGACTAAGATATTTATTTCTATCTGTGCCGTGACGTCTTTTTTAAATGTATCTATAGGCTTAGTTGATTTTATTGCGGATGGGTTTCAGTCCGAAAAAACCGGGTGGGATGGGATGAAGGTTTATCTGTTTGCGTTCTTGCCGCCCTTAATTATAGTGTTATTGGCGCCGGGCATATTTATTAAAGCCCTAAGTTATGCAGGGTTTTGTTGTGTATTTTTATTAATCTTATTGCCTATGTTAATGCTTTACAGTGGGCGATATCTCAAACATTTTCAAGGGCCGCGGTTCTTACCCAATATTAAAATCTTGATTTTGGGATGTGCACTGATAGCCGTTATCTTAATGATCTTACAATGGGTGAATATTTAACATGGACAACATTAAAAGCTTAGTAGAATCTGCTTTATTATTAGCCAAAAAAGAAGGTGCGACAGAAGCAGAAGTAATTGCGAGTGTCAGTCATGGATTTTCTGTGAATGTTCGTTTGGGTGAAGCGGATACGGTTGAATATCACCGTGATAATGGCATCGATATTAATGTGTACCGTGATAACTGTCAGGGTTCCACTAGCACGACAGATATTAGTCCGCAGGCTATCGAAGCCGCTGTAAAAAAAGCGTGCTTGATTGCTACTGCGACGGGTAGTGATCCGTGTCATGGATTAGCAGATAAAAATTTATTGGCTAAAAAATATGCGGATTTAGATTTATACCATCCATGGAATATTGATGTTAACCAAGCGATTGAGCTAGCCAAAGAGTGCGAAGAATCCGGACGAAAATTCAGTTCTCAAATTACGAATTCTGAAGGCGCATCGATTAGCACCTATGAAGGAAATTTTATCTATGCTAATTCTAATGATTTTATGGGAGGATATACTTCTACGCGTCATGGAATGCACTGTGTTTTATTAGCCGAGGGAAATCATAATAAAGAACGCGATTATGAATTCAGTGTGTCACGCGATCCGGCTGAATTATTATCTGCGAAATATATAGGCGAAGAAGCAGCACGCAAAACCATTGCAAGACTTAATGCGAAGAAAATATCAACACGACAGACGCCTGTAGTTTTTTCTGCGCGTGTGGCGTGTGGATTATTAGGAAGTTTTACAGCTGCTATTCGTGGAAGTAATATTTACCGTCAATCGTCTTTTTTATTAGACGGTTTACATAAACAAATCTTTCCTGAATTTATTACTGTTATAGAAGATCCGTTAGTGCCTAAAGCATTAGGCAGTGCGCCATTTGATAACGAAGGTGTTGCGACTCAAAAACGGACGGTGATAGAAAAGGGAATATTACAAAATTATATTTTAGATGCTTACTCAGCCAAAAAATTAGGATTACAAACGACAGGCAATTCAGGTGGTGTCCGTAATTTACAGATTTTGCCAACAGCCGGAAATCTTGATGATTTATTAGCCAAAATGGGTACAGGATTATTAGTGACAGAAGTTATGGGGCAGGGTGTAAATATTGTCACGGGTGATTATTCACGTGGCGCATCAGGTTTTTGGATCGAGAACGGAAAAATTCAGTATCCCGTACATGAAATTACCATTGCCGGAAATCTCAAAGACATGTTTTTAAATTTAGTGGCTGTCGGAAATGATATAGATAAGCGCAGTAGTTTATGGTCAGGTGCGATATTGATTGAAAATATGACGGTGGCGGGGGAGTAACCTCACCCCCGCTTCGCGGACCCTCTCCGGTTAAACGGAGAGGGGAAAATAGGAGAAATATATGATTAATTTTAGTGAAAGTTTAAAAGAACATATTGATGTCATTACAAAATGCGAATCGTTATTACCTCAATTAGAAAAAACAGCGGATAAAATAATTGCTGCTTTAAAAAACGGCGGAACCGTCTATTGGCTCGGTAATGGCGGAAGTGCATCCGATGCTCAACACATGGCCGCTGAATTAGTGGGAAGATTTAAAAAAGAACGGCGTGCACTCGCGTCTTTGTCATTATCTACAGATACTTCTTTATTAACCGCCCTGAGTAACGACTATGAGTTTAATATTATCTTCACTCGCCAATTAGAAGCTTTTTGTAAGCCAAATGATATTGTCATTGCCTTGACGACGTCCGGTAATAGCGAAAATATTCTACGCGGTATTGATATGGCAAAATCCAAAGGGGCATATACCATAGCTTTTACGGGCGAAACGGGTGGAAAATTAAAAAGTAAAGTTGATACCTGTTTTTTAATACCCTCAAAAGTAACGGCCCGAATTCAAGAAGCGACTACTTTATTGTGCCATAGTTTGTGCGAGAGAGTTGAAGAGGCGTTTTAAATTGCCGACTAATTGTATAATGTGATGATAGCAATAACGTGACATGGCTGTTTTTTCCTCCACTCCAAAATGGTCATATCAGCAAGAGCTCCTGTTTTTAAGCCCTCCCACCCTTAAATATGACCTATACTCTACTATGAGGTATCAATAAGAGGAGGGGTGTCATGCACGAAAAACCTAAAAAACCCACTGTTTCGGAAACAGAATCTGTCCTCGCGCTTGTTGAGAGACTTCGGCTGCTCAAAGAAGAGCGCAGTGCTATTAGGGAAAAAATGGATCAGTTTTCAGATGACGAAGAATCTGATCGAGAGACTAAGGAAGAACGTGACGCTTATACGGTGAAACATAAAGCGCTGATGGAAGAATATAAGCTTTCTTCTGATGAGATGCGTCTTGTTATCGAATATAAAAAAGCTAAATCGGGCCCAGAAAGAAAATTAAATTGTCGTGTATTTGAAGATATCAAAAGTGATGAGTTTAGAGAATGTTTAAAAAGTATTATTGAAAACGGAGAAACGGGCCAACGTTTTCAAGCGATGATGCAAGATCCTAAAAAAAGTCCAGAGCATTGGAGTACAGCTGATATTTTAGTTGATAAAGAAGGTATTCGCATTTTGCATTTTGATGCAATCAACGCAACTAATAACAGAAAGGGCGGCTTGGATGGGGATATTTTGGAAGAAGTTTTAAAGTCTCTTGAATCATCAAAGCCCATTAGTTTGGTTGATACTTACATGGAAGTGGATGGTAAGATTGTTGCTCTTCAGCGTGATAGTCGGAGTTGTAGTCTTTTTGCCACTGGAGTGGCATTGGATATGTCTAAAATCCCTCATTTACATGAGTTAGCGAAAGAGCATGCCGTTCGATTCGAAGATTCACCGGTGAAAAATAACGTAACGCGATACAGTATTGATGCGATTTATTTACCGGCGAGTTTTGTGAGAAATACGCAATTGCCTAGTTTGATAGATTATTATGAAAAACATCAATCCGAAGCATTAAGTGTTATACCAAAAAAAAGTGGTCCGAAAAAACTTAAAGAATATGTTGATTCACGCAGTCATCAATTACAAAATTTGGGGCTATTGCATTCGCGAAAGCATTACAAAGAAATTGTGGATGAGAAGAAACAAGAAAATATTCCTAAGAAAAAATAATTTTGCCTTGATGAAATTTTGAGATTAGTAAATAATTAAGCCACGTTTTTTATACTTAATAAGGAGAAAGCTGTGGCAAAAATGAATGTGTTGAATCAGGAGATCACGTTGTATTCCATCAAAGAATCTGACTTTATCTGTATTACCGATATTGCGCGATATAAAAATGCAGAGCATACCGATGATCTTATTCGCAGTTGGTTGCGAAACCGTAATACGATTGAATTTCTTGGTGTTTGGGAACAATTAAATAATCCGAATTTTAAACCCGTCGAATTCGACGGGTTTAGAAAGAAGGCTGGGTTGAATAGTTTTACGTTAACGCCTAAACAATGGATTGAAAGTACTGATGCGATTGGGTTGGTATCTAAAACGGGTAGATATGGTGGAACCTATGCCCATAAAGATATTGCCTTTGAGTTTGCTTCTTGGATATCGGTTGAATTCAAACTTTATCTCATTAAAGAGTTTCAGCGCGTTAAAGAAGCTGAACATAAAACATTAGGTTGGGATATTAAACGTAATATTGCAAAATTAAATTATAAGATACATACCAGTGCGGTGAAGAAACATCTTATTCCAAAAGCCCTGAATCCGCTTCGTGTTTCTTATGTTTTTGCGAGTGAAGCTGACCTTCTCAACGTAGCTTTATTTGGACAAACCGCTGCCGAGTGGCGCGCTGAACATCCTGGAGTGAAAGGTAACATGCGTGATGAAGCAGATATGGCTCAACTTATCTGTTTATCGAATTTGGAGAATCTTAATGCCTTTTTTATTGAAGAAGGTTTAAGTCAATCCGAGCGATTGGCAAAATTGAATAAGATTGCAATTCAGCAGATGACCTTGTTGGTGGATGGGGAACAGCGATTGTACCGTGGTCGTCAACTTAAAAGTGACGCTTTAATCAAAGGTTTTAAACCCGTCGAATTCGACGGGTTTAAAAAATGAGAAGGCGTTCTGACGGGCTCTGTAAGTTTTAAACCCGTCGAATTCGACGGGTTTAAAACTTCGGAAGGTGGCGGATTGGTATCCCGCCGCTACGGAAAGGGATTACGATAATAACGAGATTAAAATCTTCTCGTATATATTTTCTAGCTCATCTAACTCAGAAATCTTCACGCGCTCATTGATTTGATGAATAGTGTCATTACAGACACCTAACTCAACAACCTCAGTTCCTAATGGTGCAATAAATCTGCCATCTGACGTTCCGCCGCTGGTGGATAATTCAGGTGTAAAACCCAGAGATTTTATAACAGCCTCTAATAATTTTCCGTGTGAAGTCAAAAATGGCTTGCCCGAGTGGTGCCAGGTAATTTTATAATTTAATTTGTGTTTTTTTAATATATCTTCGAATTTTTCTTGTAATTGCTCAGCCGTAAAATTAGCAGAATATCTGAAATTACAAAGTAATTTTAATTCGCCCGGTATAACATTATTGGCACCCGTGCCAGAATTAATATTAGATATTTGCAGCTGAGTAGTGTCGTCAAATTTAAGATTAATTAAAGTATTTAAAACGGGAATAATATTATGGATAGGGTTATCGGCAAGATGAGGATATGCAATATGTCCCTGTTTTCCCGTAATAATTAATTCTGCAGATAACGTTCCCCGTCGACCTACTTTTATAACATCGCCAATTTTTTGAGAACTAGACGGTTCGCCAACTAAGCAGTAATCTATTTTTATATGTTGAGATTTGAAATATTCAACGACTTTTGCGACGCCATTTATACTCGGCCCTTCTTCGTCGCTGGTCAGCAAAAATCCAATTGAACCCCTATGATCAGGATTATGTTTAATAAAATTTTCAACGGCTATAGTCATGGCGGCGATATTGCTTTTCATATCTTGCGCACCACGGCCATATAAATAATTATCTTTTACAGTAGCGGTGAAGGGAGGTGAATGCCATTTTTCTATAGGTCCTGTAGGGACTACATCAGTATGGCCTAAAAATATAAACAGGGGAGCAGATTTTCCTCGCACAGCCCATAAATTTTTGACATCACCAAAGGGTAAGTGATTAATCTCGAAGCCTAGTTTTTCTAATCTTTTAGCAATAATATTCTGACAGTTGCTATCTTCTGGTGTAATAGAAGGGCAGTTAATAAGCTGTTTAGTTAATTCAAGCGTCATAAGATAAATTTACTTCGTCCCAAAAAGCCTATCACCACAATCACCTAATCCGGGTAATATATATCCATTCGAATTTAATTCGCGATCCAGTGAAGCCGTATAAATTTTTACATCAGGATGTATTTCTAGCATTTTTTTTACGCCTTCGGGTGCTGCTACCAAGCAAACAAATATCATTTTTTTAATGCCCGCTTTTTTAAGTCTATTTATAGTATCTACAGCAGAGCCACCCGTTGCTAACATCGGATCACACACAAAAAACTGCCTGTCATGGCTGTTGGGTGGAATTTTAAAATAATAAAACTGCGGTAATAACGTTTCTTCATCACGGTATAAACCAATATGGCCCACTCGAGCAGAAGGCATCAAGGTTAGAAATCCATCGACCATTCCTAGGCCTGCTCGCAAAATAGGTAAAATAACAGGTTTTTTGCCTTTCATAAATGGCGCATCAAAAGATTCTAACGGGGTTTTAATATGTTTTGTGGTAATGGGCAAATCTTTTGTGGCTTCATAGGCGAGTAATAAAGTAATTTCACGCGTTAATTCATTGAATTCTTTTGTGGTTGTTTTGGTTTCGCGAAGAGAAGAAAGTTTGTGTAATAAAAGCGGATGCCGAACTTCAATTAAATTGGGAAACATTAGTCGCTCTCCTGTGAAGTTGTAGTTGTTTTTTGTTTATTTTTGGTGTGGTGTTTTACGGGTTTTGAATATCTCGAAGACGTTTTATGTGAGGTTTTATGGTGTGAGTATTTGTGAACACGTGAAGAAGAGCGTCTATCATCTTTTCGCCACAGGATTAATTTCTTGCCAGGACGTAATGTCGAATGCGTACTGAGATGATTCCAGTGCGCTAATTCTTCGGTAGAAACTTTGTAATGGGACGCAACACGTGCCAGTGTTTCACCGCGTCTAATGGTATGTGTGAATTTAATTAAACGTAAACCTTCTGCAGGATGCTCATTTTGTTTTTCATAATGCTGCATAGCGTCTTTATCTAAATCAGCTGCATCGGATAAATCAGGCGCGGCGATTTGAGAGCCATTATTTTCAGTATTTTCGGGTGTTGCATTTGCTGCCGTCGTTGCCGCTGCAATTGCACCTTCGTTATGTTCATTTTCAGGAATAAGTAAAATTTGACCAGCAGGCGGAGTGCTGTCTTGCATTTTATTAATTTGTTGTAACAGTGAAGCAGGCGTGCTGAATTGTTTCGAAATCCCTGCCCATGTATCGCCATCTTGAATTTTGTAACGACCCCATAAGCCATTACTACTTGCTGATGAGGTCGCACGTAATAAACTTTCACGGAAGAAATTCACGCGATCAATCGGCAATAAAATTTTATACGGACGGTTAGGATCTAACGTATTTCTTCGGTAACCCGGATTTAATGTTTTTAATTCATCTAAACTGACACCTGCTAAACTTGCTGCTTTTTCTAATGACAATTGTGAGCTTACTTCGACTTCGCCTAAATAGGGCGAATTACTAATAGGCGGTAGTTGTATATGGTAGCGTCCTGGGTCGCTAATAATAATAGCCAATGCTAATAATCTCGGCACGTAAGATTTAGTTTCTGCGGCAACCGGAAGTGCCCAAAAATCTGTGCTGAGTCCTAAGCGTGCATTGCGTCGAATGGCTGATGCAACGTTACCTTCTCCGGTATTATACGCAGCGATAGCTAACAGCCAGTTTCCACCAAAAAGATTTTGCAGATAAGTAAAATAATCCAACGCGGCTTTTGTTGAAGCATTAATATCTCGACGACCGTCATACCAAAAATCTTGTGAGACACCAAAGTTTCGTGCAGTGCCTGGTTCTAATTGCCACAATCCTGCAGCACCGGCAGATGAAGAAACAAAGGGATTATAAGCGCTTTCTATAATAGGCAATAAAACTAATTCAGACGGCAAATGACGTGCTTTGACTTGCTGAGCAATGTAGTACATATACGGCGCTGCTCGACGAGCGGTTCTGTCGAGATAAGCTTGGTTGTGCATAAACCATTTTAATTGTGCTTGTACATCGGGATTGTCGGGATAATGATTTATCAGAAAATTACCGCGGATTTCTGTCCAGAGATTGTCGCCTTGAGGGACGTTATTAAAATAATCTTGGCTGGCGGCGTTATCACTTCTTCCATTCGCACTGCCATGATGACTCTGGCTGGTGTAATGAGAAACTCCATCCCCGCTGTTTCCAGGAAGTTCCGATAGTAGGTTGCTTCCAGTACAGGCCGAGAGTGATAGTGCCACGGAGACTGAAGCGACTCGATATAACCATTGTCTTGAACGCATCCGAACGATGTTACGGATTAAGGGGGGGGAGGTCAAGGGCTTATTCTACTGCCTTCTCTCCGTAATCAACGTTAGATTTTTCCACCGGAAGCCCAAAATATGTACTATATATATAGTATAGTTCGAGCAAGTACCTATATAAGCGGGGGTGTTATGGATGAGTCATCAAAAGATAGAAAGCCGGTTCAACAACCACAACCAGAGTCTCATCCACTTGTGCATGCCTCTGCGGGTGGAAATTTAGCCGAAGTAAAAAGATTGTTGGGTGTGGGTAAATCAGACCTTCGTCGACGAAGATTAGAACATGACGGTCTCATAACTCAAGAAGTAAAGAACGAAGCATTACGTGTTGCTAGTCGCCCAGACGTCATCGTAGTTTTGGTAGAACAGGGCGCAGATGATAAATCGATACCTCAAGATATTAAGGACGAAGCGTTACGTTCTGCCTGTGAAAATGGGAACGTAAATGTAGTAAAAGAATTGTTGAAACTGGGCGTAGATGTTAACGCTCTCAAAGCTAATCATGGTACTCCGCTTCAGATTGCGTGTATGAATGGTCATACAGAAGTCGTAAAAATTTTGCTGAAAAAAGGCGCAAAAGTTGATGCTCTCGACGGAAACGGTAATTCAGCGCTTATATTAGCGTGTAAATATGGTCGTCTAGAAGTCGTAAAAGTTTTGTTGGCTAGCGGTGCAAATGTAAATATTACGGGTAAGGAGTCACCCTTCACAGCTGTGTCTACGAGTTTCTCCAGTAATAAAGCAGATATTATAAGGCTTTTATTGGAAAATAAGTCAGAGGAGGCATGGGCTAACTATTGGGAAACATTCGAATCGGTCTCTCAGGTGGAGGGGGCTACACCAGTATTATCGCATGCAGCAGTCGCTCGGCTATTAGGTCTTCACGTGAATAATCTGGACGCATCATTGGACCGCGGAAAAGATGAAGCATTGGAAGATTATAAAAAAAGATTTATGGATAAAGCTCAGTTGAGTGTTAGGCGTGTTGATAAACAACGGCAAGCAGCACCAGTACTTCATGGAGTAGTGCTGCCACCACCAGTAGTACAACCCCAACCTAAAAGTGAAGATGTTGGGATTAAAAACCAAGAAGCATTATGTGGTGCCTGTAGGAGTGGAGATGTAGGCGCCGTAAAAAAATTGTTGGAAAATGGTAGCGTAAACGTTAATGCTTTAGACAAAGAGGGTGATTTGCCGTTTACATTAGCGTGTATCAGCGGTCATACAGATGTCGTAAACGTTTTGCTAGATAGCGGCGCAGATATAAATCTTAGGGATAGGCGCGGTTTATCACCATTCCATCATGCTAATTATAATGATAAACCCGCTGTTATGAGAATTTTGTTACAAAGAGGGGCGGATGTTAGTGTTAAAGCTTGGGTTCAGATTTGTGCGGCGTTTACTCCACAAAGGCTAGAAGAACTAAAAAACAGATATCCCGATATTTATGACAGTATCAAAAAATATATTCCAGAGCAGCAAGCAGCGGTAGTACCTCATGAAGTATCACCTTTAGCAGTAGCGCCAGTACCAAAAGACAAAGGAGAAGCGACGGCTGTTCACCCACTGGTGCGTGCATGTGAGCAAGAAGATACTGTCGAAGTATGGAGTGAAGTAAAAAAATCATTGGAACTAGGTGATAGGGAGCGTCATTTGGATATTTGCGCTGAGGCATTGTTTCGCGCGTATAAAAGTAAAAAGAATAATGCAGCTGCAGACGTGCTGTTGGACTATCATACGATAATGCAGCCGCCTGGGATCTCCCCGAAGAATATAGTTGATAAAATGTTGGCTAAATATTCAACACAACTCCCAAGCACTGTGGTGGATGCGTTAATCGAAAAATATGCAGAAGTTATTCATCTTTATGATGTCGATGGAACATTAATTAGTGATGATGGTGCTTTTAAAGATGATGTGATTGACCGGATGGTCGCAGAACACATAAAAGGAATTTATTTATTTTCCCGCATGGGAGCCGGCTCATTTAAACCCGAAGGCGTAACACGTCTTGAGTTAATTCATCATCTTGAGGCAAAAGGAATTAGCGTTCTGGGTGTCGTTACCAGTAATGACAAGGAATACAACGAAACCAATCCAAGTGCTAATAAAGCGGTGGGGGCATTTTATGAAATGTATTTAAGACCCGCCGAAGCGTTGAGAATACAAATGAAAAACGGAGAGGTTGACGAAGCAACAGGTGAAGCGCAACTGCGCGAATTGGCAGATAAATATGAGGAAGCACGTAATCCTGGTTATTATCAAGAACAGAGAGCGATCAGTGAGTTAGATAAAAATACTCAGCAAGAAGAAATTGCTAGCAGGATAAAAGTGTTAAAAGCGAACCGTCCGCATGAAGGCGAGGTGGGTCAAGAAAAAGCGCAGCAATTTGAATATGCACATAGTGCATTACACGCTAAAAAATATGTATTTACGGATGACGCAGCGTCACAATTGAATGGCGTTCGTGATGCAGCAGAAAGACTTGGCGTTAAAGTTGAATTCAGACTAGTCCCGGGAAATTTGGCAAAGGCCATCGCGGATAAATTAGGCAAGGCCAACGATAAATTCTCTGAAGAAAATCAGAAAAAGGTTTGGGACTATATTGATCAGTTACATTCATATATCAAATATCTTCCACCTGAAAAACAAGCAGAAGAATGGCGGATTGTTTTCAATAAATTAATGAAGTTTGATAAACCTTTGGATGTATTCAACCCTGGACAATTTGACACGATAATAGACGATGAAAATCAAATCGCTGCTGCAAAAGAGAGAGCTAGAATAAATAAGCCTTTGGCCGAAGCGATGTTTGCTGGGCTCAAAAGTAAAGTAATGGAAAAAGTGGGGTTATCCGCACAAGCTATCAACATCATCAATTTATATGATCAAACTAAACTGGATCCGTTTTCGTTTCGTCTTACAAACGGTTTATTTAAAATCGCGAGCGCATATCGAGCAGTAAAAGGTATGACTGCTTATCAAATTGCTCAAGCAATAGTTGTCAGACCAGAATTATCAGACGTATTTTTTAAATCTAGACCTTTGTCATTTCTGCCTGGGCGTCGAGATTTCCGAAAAGAATTAGCAAACGATCCGGTGGCTATTAGAACGCTGATTCGGTCAGGAAATGAAAAAATATTATTTCACGTAGTCGATATTGTCGATAATAAAACCATAAATAAACAAATGATAACGGAAAATGCTTATATTACTGATCCAAAAGTATTGGAAAAATTTATTCAGTTGCTGGTGAATAAAATAAATAATACACGATTATCCAAAGCTAAAGATAAATATGAAGATGTGATGGAAGGGTGTCTCATACAATTGATGAATTTGTCGAATCCCGCAAAAGACGGTTTGAAATTAGCGCCTGATTTATTAAAACAATGTTTGAGGATTATTAATAATTATAAAGATCCCGCACGTAGAAATGCTTTTTTCGAGAATAAATCTGAGTTTTCTGACAGTAGTGGTGCTAAACATACGATGCTTGCGCTTGTGAGATGTACAGAGCCGCGTTTTGATGACTATTCAAATTTGAAAGGATTGACAGATGTATCGCCAACTCTTGATAAAGTACTTAAAGCGTTTGAGTCTGAAAACTCACGCGCCAGTTATTTTGCTACACACGTAGCATCTGGCGAATTATCTCCCCAAGATCTTTTATTAGAAATCGTAGCAAAGAAACCCGGAGAACTACTCATTACAGTTGGGGATACTACCGAGCGCAAATTGGCTCATTACCTTGTACAAGATTGTGGCGCGGATGTAGATTTTTCGGATGGTAAGCGAAAGAGTTTTTTTGAAGTGGCTTTAACTGAATATTGTAAAGATTCACATTACAATGATGAAATGTGGAAATTTTATACGACGTTTAAAAAGGATCATCTCAGCGAAGTGCTTTCAAAAGTACTGGATATTTATAGTAAAAAAGATACGAGTACTTATTTGAATTACTTCAATGTGATTACAGATTTATTGAGTAAGTCGGGAGTAGTCGTAACCCCAGAAATGGTTGCTAAAACAACAGGTTTTGATGCGCGGGTTGTAAATGGAGCAGAAATAAAAACACTCTTGGAACAAAAATTAGCTGCGCAACAGCAACACGCTCCGCAAGTTAAAGCACTCACTGCCGAACGTAATCTACCGGGAATGGAACGGGTTGAAGGATTTGATTCAACCGAAAGAGATACTGCAAGTAGTGCGCTATCTTCCCCATCATCATCGCAGAGAACAACTGAAGAAACAGAAATTGTTGATGTTAGGAATGATAATAACGCTACCGGTACTTCAAAAGGTAGTGTTGCACCACCTCTGCCACCCATGCCGTCACCTGTTGTCCCGTCTTTCAATTTTTTGGACAGACAAGCACTGAGTGACGCGGCAAGAGCGCAAGAGGATCAAAGAAAGTCAGGTGAACTTCCAGTACATAAGGAAGAACCCGCTGCAGTTCCTTCTTCACAACCGCAAGAGTTTGAAGCATATGCGCAAGAGTTGAAGGAGCAAACTGAAAATGCCACAGCAGTTGTTGAAAGTGTACGTAGACAACACGAAGATCCTACGGATATGAGCGGAATTGAATCGGCCGCGAGAGAGACAGAGATAACGGAACAAGGTGATGTGCAACGGCACGCGTTGTCAGCAGTTGAAGCACTTAATAAAACAAAGACTTCGCCTGTACAGCCGAAGAAGTCAGTTGAAGACGAGTCTGCGGAATTGCTAAAGCAACTTGATGAAGTGATGCAATCAAAAACAAAACCAGAAGAACCAAAATCAGAAGAACCAAAGCCAGAAGAAAAAGAGTCGCCATCTGGATCTCCTCGTCCGGGACGTGGCAGCGGTCGCGGGTAAGAAGGTTAGGCTTATTAATCGTTGGGCATAGACATAGATAAAAAATAGTAGGATATGAGTAAATAATTATTTCTGAGCGTGTTTTAAATATCCGGTTAATTCCGCAATTAATTTCTGCGATGCTTCTTTGAATTTCCACGGCGGATTAATTAATACCAATCCTGAGCCGTTTAATCTTATGGGTACATCATCAGGATAGGGACAACATTCCATAATAAGAAATTCGTCTTTAATAACCTGCGATAATTTTTCATGAAAAGCGTTGACAACCGTTCTGGATTTAATGGGATACCAGATTAAAAAACAACCCGTATTAAATTTTTCTAGGCCCGCTTTAATTAAGTACGGCAAGTTTTTAAATTCATCGATGGATTCATATGGCGGGTCTATCAAAACTAAACCCCGTTTTATTTTGGGGGGTAAAAGTGATTTGATGGCAATTTCAGCGTCTATATTATGTATATGAACCTGTTTGTCATTGGGGAAGACTTTATGTAATTGTCGAAACGCGCGATCTGCTTTTTCGACAAGAATTATTTCATCTTGCGGCCGTAATAATTTCTTGGCTAGTTTGGGAGAGCCCGGATAGTGATGAAAATCTTGGGCGAGTTCAAAATATTGTTTGAGATATTTGTCTTTAAGAATTTTATCTTTGAGCAGCGCAACGCCAGACTGAAATTCTTGGGAAGATTTTTCGTATAAATTATATTCGCCTGATCCCGCATAGAGATCAATATAAGTCATAGGCTTATCTTTCTGTAATAGAAAATCTAACAGCATGACCAAGACGGCATGTTTGAAAACATCCGAATGACTGCCTGCGTGATATGTGTGATCGTAATTCATAAGAGTTTCCAGTTGCCCCGTGTAACAGTTGCACTTTTTGTCAAAGCCCGCGACAATACCATACCATGGAACCCAATCACATTCTTTTCAATCTTTTCCTTATTTTTACAGGTGCTGCTGTAGTCTCTACCGTTGTACTCATGACCCGCCAATCGTTGTTAGTGGCTTATATCGTATTGGGAATTTTGTTGGGGCCTTTTGGATTCAGATTAATTCCTGAAGGAGAACTGGCCCGTCAGATCGGTGAGGTTGGTATTATTTTCCTGTTGTTTCTGCTGGGCGTAGAGTTAAATCCCCGTGATCTGTGGCAAACGTTTCGCAAAATCAGCGGCATTGCCATTATCAGTTCTGCCATTTTTTTTATTGTAGGCGCGGCTGTTGCATTTGTTTTTGGATTTACGAATGAAGAGAGCGTCATCATCGGGGTCGCGATGATGTTTTCCAGTACGATTATTGGATTAAAACTTTTACCCACGTCGATGCTTCAGCATCAACGTGTCGGTGAAATCATGGTGGGAATTTTACTGTTCCAAGATTTAATCGCCATTATTGCAATGTTAATCGTACGTGGGATGAGTACGCCTGCCGCCTACTGGTTGGATTTTGGTGTTGCGTTTATTACGTTACCGACGTTATTAATTGTCGCATTTGCGGGCGAGCGATATATCATCCGGCCGTTATTAAGTAAATTTGATCGCGTTCATGAGTATATTTTCTTGGTTGCCATTGCGTGGTGTTTGGGCATGGCAAAATTGGCGTCACATTTTGGTCTTTCAGATGAGATAGGTGCGTTTATTGCAGGCGTTGCCATTGCAGAAGGACCCATTGCAGCCTATATCACAGATAATTTAAGGCCTATTCGAGATTTTTGTTTAGTGATGTTTTTCTTTACGATTGGCGCAGGATTTAATTTGCAGTTATTGCCTGAGATTTTAGTGCCAGCAATTTTGCTCTCGGTTATTTTTCTTTTATTCAAGCCGTTTGTATTTGAAGTCTTATTAAGGCGCGCAGGGGAAGTAAAGCATATTGCAATAGAAGCAGGTATTCGTCTTGGGCAGGGCAGTGAATTTTCTCTGTTGCTAGGCATAATGGCCTATAAAATGATGCCGGAGTTAATTGACGCTAAAACCAATTATTTAATTCAAGCAGTGACTATCATTACGTTTATTATTTCATGTTATTGGGTGGGGATGAACTATCCGACGCCTATGTCATTTGATAAAAAATTTCAGAGGGATTAGGACGTTATGCTTGATAATGTAGAATATATTCCCTCCCCGAATTGTAACGAACGGCCATCCAATACAATGATTAATATGATTGTCATTCATGGCATTAGTATTCCCGCGGGCCAATTTGGGAATGACAATGTCATCCAATTATTTCAGAATCGCTTAAAATCCATGAAAGATGCAAGAGTTTCTGCGCATCTGTATATTCGCCGTGAGGGTGAGGTCATTCAATTTGTGCCATTTGATTTACGTGCGTGGCATGCAGGAATATCGAATTTTGAAGGACGAGACAACTGCAATGATTTTTCCATCGGAATTGAATTAGAGGGTGCGGATAATATTGTTTATACGGATATTCAATATAAAAAGCTTCAAGAAATTATTAAAGTGTTGAAAAAATTATATCCAGATATTACCGATCACAGAATAGTTGGGCATTCAGATATTGCGCCGGGACGTAAAACGGATCCGGGTGAGTTGTTTGATTGGGGAAAGATTAAAAGAGAGATTTAATTATGGCAACATTACTATCCATTCTAGCTGTCTGGGCATTATTTAAATTCGCTAATCTGCGCGGCGTATTTGCACGTATTCGCGGCGTAGAATATTTAATGCAAAAAGTTAATTTATCTCCGGCTATATTAGTATTAATTCTCTTGATTTTCTTTGCGATACTTTTACAGGGACTGCATACGCATTTTAAGCCCATCTATACTTTGTTCAGCCTATTTATTTTGGCGTACGGTTGGAGTTATGAAGAAAGAGAGACTGTTATACCCGGTACGCTGAATGATCAAGTCAGAGCTGCTTTTTTAAGTGCGCTATATGATCCGTTTTCTATCATTTTTTGGTTTATTGTTTTGGGGCCGATTGGTGTGTTGCTCTACGATTTTTCGCGACGTGCTAATTTGAACCGTTCTATTTTTGACTGGGTTGCTGCCCGGGTGTTGGGTTTGGGTTTTGCGTTGGCAGGTTATTTTCCCCCGACTTTCCGTTATTGGTTAGGCGCAGTGAGAACCTCTGCAACAGCGACATTTCTGGAAGAGTGTGGGATGTTGGCTCTGACGGGAGAGGAGCGTAACCCGGTTTTGGAGTTGCAGCACGCGCAGTCTTTAGTGCAAAGGTCACTCTATATGCTAATGATTGCTTTTGCTCTTTTTTCACTAGGGCAGTGGTTATAAATTTCTCATAAAATTTATCTGGATAGATGACTACACATTTTAGGCCCTCGAGAAAATCTTTTTTAATTTCAGCTTGAGCCGCATCGTTGTATTTTAATTTAATTTTAGGTTGGGCGTCGTCGTTATATTCTAAAGTATTAATTGCTTCCCATTTATCAGAAATAGCTTTTGCTTGTTCTGTAGTTAAAACTAATTCTATATTAGAACCTGGTTTTTTCTGGCTAATTAATTTGTTAAATTCTGAGTCATAAGTCGCTATCGCTGTTTCCGAATTAGTTTTGTTTTGACGTTCGGCTATTTTTAATTCTCGTTGTTCATTAAATCTATAAACGGCATAACCAACGCCTATTAATAAACCTACGCCAATAATCGCTAAACCAATCGGCCCCATAATTGAAAGTACACCTGCGGTAATACCAATAGTGACGATTAAAGCACCAATACCCACGCCGGGAAGAAGTCCTGTTAACACAGCGCCTAGGGCAGATTTTGTGACTTCGCCCATCTCGCGGGTAGTAAGTTTTTTGTTATTGATGGCGTCGTATTTATCTTGATTATCCGCAAAGGTGGGAATAATTCTGTCTTTATTTTTTTCTTTTGCGCGTATTTCTATTTCGAGTGCTTTAAAGCCAGTATAAAATTTTGTGGTTTCACTTCCGCCATGAACGTGTCTTTGATCATACAAAAGGCTAGCGAGAAAATCTTTTTGTAATTCTACGATGGCGGGTTTGCTAAAATCTTTAGTGTTTGTAATATGGTCCCAGATATCTTGTCGTTGAGATCCTAATCGCTTGAATTCTAGCTCATTGAATTCCATTTCTTCGAGCGCTCTGTCTTCGCGTTCTTTAATTTTTTCTTGGGTTTTGACATATATTTTTCGTATAGCAAATATTAATCCTACGGTAATCGCAATAGCCAATAATCCCCAGCCGACCGGTGTCGTTACCAAAGCGAGTAGTGACAAGAATCCCACAAATCCAACGGTGAGATTAATTAATACTAAGCCAGCCATACAAAATACGGGAATAGATGCGTTGAAATAACTGCCAATGCCTGAACGCAATACGCTCCATTTATCTGCGCGCGTTAATTTGCCTTCATGGTATAAAACATATTTATTGTTTTGATTAAACATAGCCGGCTTGATTATTTTATTGCTTAGTCGATATTCTTTACAGAGTGCTGTGATGACTTTTGCATCTTCTTCAAGATTAGCGCTCGCTAATGCTTTGTGTTGTACTCGCGCACGCAGTGCAATGTCGTCAATAGTATTAATGTCTTTCCAGAGATCATAAAGCTCGGGGCGTGTTTTACGGCGTTCTTCATATTCTAATAAATAGTGCTGAACACGTTCGCGACGTTCTTTTAATTTAAGTCTTTTCTTGGAAAAATATTTAGGAATAAACCCAATAATACCTACGGCAATACAACAACCTAAAATAACCCAGCCCGGGGGAGTGGTAAATAACGCAACCATCGTAGGAATATCGGTGAAATCAATACCCGGCAAACTCAGTGCAATTAAAAACCACATGAGACTAAATCCGAACGCACTGCGCAGTACGCTGTTGCGATCTAATGTAGAAAGGGTATTCATATCCGTGCTGAGATCAGCTTTTTCTTCTTCTGAAAGTTGCGTATTGTTGTCTAGAGTTGCAGGCAGAGTTTCGTCAAGATTGGAAATAAAATGAGTATGAAAGTTATTATAATTTTCTACATCATGACCCGTGTCGAGATATAAGCGTAAAGCAATTAAAAATTCTTTTTGCATGTCAACTTGCGCAGGTGAGCGGGTGCGTTTATTTTCTATGGTATAAAATTTGTGCTGAATAATTCTGTCCCAGGCTTGTCGAACAAAGATTTGTTTATCTTCTGGCACTATTTCATAAAGTTTATCGAATTCAATCAGATTCGCTTCATATTCTTTCGGTGCACTTAATTTTCGTTTGCGAATTAACGCTTTGGATCGGGAATTAAAGAAACGACGAATAAGTCCAGCGCTTGCACCGACGGTAACCGCGCCTACCGTAACGCCGATACCCATCGGGCTACTGAAAAACTGCGTCAGCAGTTGCAGGGTGAATCCACCATCCACGCTAAATAAAATCATGCCGAAGACACAAAATACGGGAATAAACCAACGAAGAGACGTGCCTACGGTGCTGACATTTAACTTGCTTCTGTCTTGCGCAACAATTTTGCCTTGATTTAAATCGTCATAGTATTTTTTTCGTACATCAAGCTTTTTGGGTTTCGCGGGCTTTAATTTAACCCGAAGTATCTTAATGTTAGTGATAATTTGTTGGATTTGTGCAGCAGAAAGTTTTGGTTCACTGTCATTCTTTTCGCTATCTATGACGAGCAATGCTTGTAATTGTTTAAACTTAGCTTCACGGACTTTTCTGATGGCTGTTATGGCACGAATAAAAGTAATAATACCCACGCCTACAAGAGCAAGTGTGAGAACGAAAGAACCCGCAGGATTGGTGAATATATCTTTAACATTGGCGCCGCGACTGAGGCTGGCACCCGAGACTGCAAAGCTGTCGGCAAATTCGGTGACGGTGTCTTCGGTTTTTTTTGTCACGTAAGACACAACTTCTCTGAGGCTGACAGACGCATCAGGGATGCTGACAAAAGCGCCAGGGATCTTTTCTTTTATGAAAATCGGATCTTCCATTGTTGTGTTCACCTAATTAGTACAAAAACCATATGAAATTATAGGCTTTAAGCCAGGGAGATACCTTAAGGAAACCTTAAGTAATCAACAAATATTAGCTTGACAGGGGGGGGAGGTTTGTCCCATTCTGCAGCCAGAATTTTACGGGGTTTTTTTGAGGGGTGGGCCAACAAAAAATGAACCAGCACATCATTGAATTTCGAGGGGTATCGAAGCTTTATCACGACCATCCGGTCCTCCATAATATCAACTTGGAAGTCCGCAATGGCGAATTCCTGACGCTTTTGGGCCCATCGGGGTGCGGAAAAACGACTTTGTTGCGCCTTATATCAGGTTTCGAAGAGCCAACGCAAGGCGAAATCTTCATCGACGGGAAAAACGTCAAAGGCCTGATGCCCCAAGAACGTCACGTAAACACCGTTTTTCAAAGCTATGCGCTCTTTCCCCATATGACGGTATTCGACAATGTCGCGTTTGGACTGCGTTGCAAGCGGCTTTCTCAGGCGGAAATCGAGCATCGCGTGACGGAAGCCCTCCAAATGGTCAAATTGTCTCCCCTGGCGATGCGAAAACCTCAGCAGCTCAGTGGCGGTCAACAACAACGCGTCGCTATAGCCAGAGCCGTCGTAAACAAGCCCTTAGTATTATTACTGGATGAGCCCTTAAGTTCTTTGGATTACCGTCTCAGAAAACTCATGCAAATAGAGCTTAAACAATTACAAACACAGCTGGGTATAACGTTTATCTTCGTCACGCATGATCAAGAAGAGGCTTTATCAATGTCTGATCGAGTCGTTGTCATGCAAGAGGGTGTGATTGAACAAGTCGGTACGCCACGTGAAGTATACGAAAATCCTGAGAATTTACGCGTCGCGAAGTTTATTGGCGAAGTGAATATTTTCGAGACTCATGTTATTAAAGCGGATGAAAAGCAACTTGAAGTTCATTTTGAAGATCAAACCTATATTTTAAAAAATAAAAATAATTATGAAACGGGTGATAAGATTTGTGTATTAGTTCGACCCGAAGATCTTCAAGTCTGGGGAAATTCTGAAGTGAAAGATTCAGCGGGTATGTTTCCTGCCAAAGTCGAGCAAGTTATTTATAAGGGTGTGACAGTAGACCTCATGTTGAGATTGCCCAGTCAGAAAATATTGTCCGCCACGCAATTTTTTAACGAAGATGATGATAAATTAGATTACCGTGTCGGTGAGTCAGTGTGGATTCAGTGGTTTCCCGGGTGGGAGGTTATATTACCCGATGAACACTAATCGTCGGTTTCAATATTTTTCCATTGGATTAATTTGGATTTGGCTCGGTATCTTTGCGTGCATTCCCATCTTATTAGTCTTAGCGACGAGTTTATTATCACATCGCGTGGATACAGATTTTATTCAGCTGCATCTGACACTGGAAAATTATATTGGTTTAATAGATACGGTTTATTTAAAGATTTTTTTACATTCTTTCTATTTATCCGGCAGTGTGACTTTATTGTGTTTAATTTTGGGTTACCCGTTTTCGTATATTTTAGCCCGCATGGAAGCAAAGTTTCGGGGAATATTATTATTATTGGTTATCATTCCCTTTTGGACGAGTTCTTTAATACGAACCTATGCCATTGTAATTTTATTAAAAGCCAAGGGAATTTTAAATGCTTTATTCATTACCATGGGCATTATTCATCAGCCACTCCAGTTGCTTTATACAAATACAGCCGTATTAATTGGCTTGGTATATACATTATTACCCTTCATGATATTACCGTTGTATGCCAACATTGAAAAATTAGATACAGAATTATTAGATGCCGCAAGAGATTTAGGTGCATCGCGATTACGTATGTTTTTCAGGATTATCTTGCCCTTAACATGGCCGGGAATTTTAGCGGGATGTATGTTGGTATTTTTGCCTGCCATGAGCATGTTTTATATTCCCGATTTATTAGGCGGCGCGAAAAGCATGTTGGTGGGAAATCTCATTGAGGACCAATTTTTAGCGGCACACAATTGGCCATCCGGTTCTGCGGTCAGTATTATTTTGACCCTGTTAATGGGATTACTCTTGGGTATCTATTGGTATACCGCGAGCAGTGGCGGCGACAGTAAAAATAAAACGGAGCCGGGTTTCTTATGAATGCGATTACCATGGACCGTATCGTTCGTTTAGCTTATTTGGGAGCGATTTATTTATTCTTTTATTTTCCTATCTTAATTTTAATTATCTATTCTTTTAATGATTCAGCGTATTCCATGGTGTGGCATGGCACCAGTACGCAGTGGTATCGCGAATTACTCAAAGATACTGATTTACAAGTCATTGCATTGCATTCTCTGACGGTCGGTGTGTTAGCGGCGACGTTTGCAACTATTATGGGAACGCTGACAGCGGTTGCTTTATATCGCTATAATTTTGTCGGCAAAAAATTACTGCGTACTCTCATATTTATATTAATAGTCTCGCCCGATATAGTCATGGCCATATCACTATTAATTTTATTTTCGACGTTAAAAATCTCATTGGGTTTTTGGACCTTGTTGTTATCCCATATTACGTTTTGTATACCCTTCGTAGTCGTCACTGTATTTAGCCGCATGGTTGGATTTGATAAAAATATTTTTGAAGCGGCGCGTGATTTAGGTGCAACCGATTTTCAAATATTTCATCGCATATTTGTACCCATGTTATGGCCAGCGATAATAGCCGGCTGGTTATTAAGTTTTACCTTGTCTTTAGATGATGTGATTATCAGCTATTTTGTGACAGGTCCGGATTATCAAATATTACCCCTGCAAATATTTTCTATGGTCAGATTGGGCGTGACGCCTGAAGTGAATGCGTTATGTTCCGCCATGTTTGGTTTGACTTTAATAATAGTTTTCAGCGCGCAATTTGTTTTGAGGAAAAAATCATGAAAATAGTTAAAATATTTAAGAAATTATTTCTGGGATTTATTTTATTAGCTTTTAGCTTTTCAGCCAGCGCCGCTACAAAAATATTAAATGTTTATAACTGGTCTAATTATTTGCCCAAAGATGTCATCATGCAGTTCGAAAAAGAAACGGGCATCCATGTTAATTACAGTACCTATGATGGTAATGATACGCTGTATGCAAAATTAAAAGCGGATCCCAAAGCGGGGTATGACATTATTGTCCCCACCAGCTATTTTGTCGATCGCATGCGCAATGAACACATGCTTATGGTATTAGACAAATCAAAGCTGCCTAATTTTAGAAATTTAGACAAAGCATTATTAAATAAGCCGTTTGATCCTGATAATAATTATTCCATTCCGTATTTTTGGGGTAGTACGGGAATCGTCGTCAACAAGAAATATTTTGATCCGAAGACAATTACGGGCTGGGCAGATTTATGGAATCCCCGATTTAAAGACCAGTTGTTAATTTTAGAAGATCCGCATGATGTATTTTCCATTGCGCTATTAACCTTAGGCTATTCTGCCAATGATAGCGACCCTGATCATATTCGCCAGGCGTATTTAAAATTAAAAGCATTATTGCCTAACGTAAAATTATTTAATTCTGATGCTGCGAAAGTAAATTATATTGATGAAGATGCGACCATTGGTACAGGTTACAGCGGTGATACGTATCAGGCGATGCAAGAAAATCCTGATTTAGTTTATATTTATCCTAAAGAAGGTTTTGTCGCGTGGATTGATTGCATGGTGATTCCACGATATGCGCCGCATGCAGAAAGCGCCTATAAATTTATGAATTTCTTAATGCGTCCCGATATTGCCGCTAAATTAAGCGCAGAATTAGGCTATGCGTCACCCAATAAACCCGCCCGAGAATTATTGCCGAAAGCGATGCGCGATAACACAGCAATTTATCCCGATGATAAAACATTGGCGCGCGCGCAGTTTGAAGTCGATCCCGGTAATATTGATATGACATATGAGAAATATATGGAGGAGTTAAAAGTCAGTGCTTAAGATGAGTGATATGGATCTGCGCAATAAACGCGTATTAATCAGAGAAGATTTTAATGTTCCCCTCGAGAATGGCAAAATTACCAGTGATGCAAGGTTATTAGCTGCACTTCCTACCCTAAAATTGGCGCAATCTCAGGGCGCAAAAATTATTTTATTATCCCATTTGGGTAGACCCGAAGAAGGACAATATGATCCGGCGTTATCTCTCGAGATTGTTGCGAAGAGATTGGGTGAATTATTAAGCCAAGATATAAAATTTTATGAAAATTATCTGGATAATAATATTAATCTTAATTCTGGCGAAATTGTTTTATGCGAAAACGTTAGGTTTAATGTGGGTGAGAAAAGCAATAATACAGAATTAGCTAAAAAATTAGCCAATTTATGTGATGTTTTTGTCATGGATGCATTTGCAACATCACATCGTGCAGAGGCTTCTACCGTAGGCGTTGCACAATTTGCGCCGGTTGCAGTTGCGGGGCCGTTATTACTTAAAGAATTAGAGGCTTTATCTCATGCACTACATAATCCTAAAAGGCCCTTAATAGCCATAGTCGGCGGCAGCAAAGTTTCTTCTAAATTAATAGTCCTAGAAAAATTATTAGATCAGGTTGATGGATTAATTCTGGGTGGTGGAATTGCGAATACTTTTTTATTAGCCAAAAATATTAATATTGGTAAATCTTTATGTGAGCCTGATTTTATTTCAGTTGCGCAAAAATTGCTCAAAACTAATAAGATTTATTTGCCCGAAGATGTTGTTGTGGCAAAAGAATTCTCCAAAAATTCACAACCCCGCATCACAAATTTAAATGATATAAAATCAGATGAAATGATTTTAGATATTGGCCCCAAAACCGCTTCGCATTATGCAGAGCAATTAAAGAACGCGGGAACCATAATATGGAACGGCCCGGTAGGTGTATTTGAATTTCCTCATTTCGCAAAGGGCACAGAAGCATTAGCAAAAGCAATTGCAGACAGCCATGCGTTTTCTTTAGCAGGTGGTGGTGATACATTAAGTGCCATTGATCTGTTTCACGTAGCAGATAAAATTTCTTATATTTCAACTGGCGGTGGGGCTTTTCTAGAATTTGTTGAGGGTAAAGAATTGCCTGCTGTCGCTATATTACAGACACGAGGAAAATCATGACATTACGACGTACCAAAATTGTAGCAACGTTAGGGCCGGCATCAACGGATCCGGCGGTATTAAAACGCATGATTTTAGCAGGGCTCGACGTTGTTCGTGTGAATTTTTCGCATGGCGTCGCCAGTGATCATGAAGCGCGTATAAATTCCATTCGAGAAATTTCAAAAACCTGTGGCAAAGAAATTGGAATTTTGGCTGATTTGCAAGGCCCCAAAATTCGCGTCTCCAAATTTAAAGAAGGCAAGGTTGAATTAAAAGAAAATAATATTTTTATTTTAGATGCCAGTCTGGATGCTATGAGTGGCGATGATAAACAGGTGGGTATTGATTACAAACAATTACCACAGGATGTAAAATCAAAAGATATTTTATTATTAGACGATGGTAGATTAGTTTTTGAAGTCGAGACGGTTGAGGGTCCCAAAATTATTTGTCGTGTTCAAGTCGGTGGTATTTTATCGAATAATAAGGGCATTAATAGACAAGGTGGCGGATTGTCTGCAAAAGCGCTGACCGATAAAGATAAAGCTGATTTAATTACGGCAGTAAAATTAGGCGCAGATTATATTGCTATTTCTTTTCCGCGTAGTGCGAATGATATTCACGAAGCGCGTGAATTAATTAAAGCCGCAAAAGGTAATGCCGGAATTATTGCCAAAATAGAACGCACCGAAGCGGTAGAAGCTATCGATGAAATTATTAAAGCCAGTGATGCTGTAATGGTCGCGCGTGGTGATTTAGGTGTTGAAATAGGTGATGCAGAATTACCTGCTGTACAAAAACATATTATTAATCGCTGTAGAGCGCTCGATAAAGCCGTTATTACTGCTACGCAAATGATGGAGTCGATGATAGAAAATTCTATTCCAACACGCGCAGAAGTATTCGATGTTGCAAACGCAGTATTAGATGGTTCAGATGCTGTGATGCTTTCCGCAGAAACCGCAACAGGAAAACATCCTGATCTGGTTATCGCGTCAATGGCAAGAATTTGTTTAAGTGCTGAAAAACAAAAACACATGAATGTTTCGCGTCATCGTGTTGAATGTGAATTTAAGCGCGTAGATGAAGCGATTGCGATGGCGACGATGTATGCTGCAAATCATTTTGATATCAAAGCGATTATTGCTCTTACAGAGTCGGGTTCTACACCATTGTGGATGTCAAGAATTAGATCGGGAATTCCCATCTATGCATTAACGCGTAATCTTCAAACAGAAAGACGCATGACGTTATATCGTGGAGTATACCCACTTAAATTTGTTTTTGAGGAACAAGAGCGCGGTAAAATAATTAATCAACGGGCTATAGATGAATTAGTAAAACGCCAAATAGTAAAGTCGGGTGATTATGTAATTATTACCCGAGGTGAACACACCGGTCAGCCGGGTGGAACAAACATGATGAAGATTGCGAGAGTGGGGGATGTGTAGGGTATAATGTAACTCATTAATTTTAGTAGGGATGTTGCATGAAATATAATCATAATGTTTTTATTAATTGTCCGTTTGATGAAAAGTACAAGCCGCTTGAAGATGCCATTATTTTTACCATTATGAGCTGTAATTAATCGTAAAAATTTATCATTTGGAGAGTTTTCTTTTTTTGTATCAGAATTTCTTAGGTCGCTTAATCAGAGTAATGGAGGCATTGCATCATGGTAACGAGAGTACGAAAATCTTCAGATCCTATGTACGTGAGTAAAGAAAGGAAGAAAGAACTACGACGTCTTCTTGCGGATGCGATAAAAAAATATCCTCTTAAGCAAGCCTGGGAAGATGTTACACGTGAGCTTAAAGCGCAAAAAGCAGCTGCAGCAAGATAGAATCAATTTACCAGGAGATTAAAATGCCACTGATTTCAATGCGTCAATTATTAGATCACGCTGCAGAACATAGTTACGGCGTTCCAGCGTTTAATGTAAACAATTTAGAACAAATGCGCGCGATGATGGAAGCCGCATCAGAAACAAACAGTCCCGTTATAGTCCAAGCATCTGCGGGTGCACGAAAATATGCAGGCGCGCCATTTTTACGGCATTTAATTTTAGCGGCAATTGAAGAATGGCCAGATATTCCCGTGTGTATGCATCAAGATCACGGAGCGTCACCCGATGTATGCCAGCGATCTATTCAATTAGGTTTTTCTTCCGTCATGATGGATGGCTCTCTTAAAGAAGATATGAAAACGCCGTCTGATTTTGAATATAACGTTCGTGTCACAAAACAGACGGTTGATATGGCACATGCGTGTGGTGTTTCTGTCGAAGGCGAATTAGGTTGTTTAGGATCGTTAGAAACGGGTAAAGCCGCAGAAGAAGATGGTTCAGGTGCAGACGGTCATCTTTCTCATTCTCAATTATTAACCGATCCGGAAGAAGCAGCGAAATTTGTGAAAGCCACCAAAGTCGATGCGTTAGCCATAGCCATTGGAACAAGCCATGGTGCGTATAAATTTACACGTCCACCGACGGGCGATATTTTAGATATCAACAGAATTAAAGAAATCCATAAAAGAATTCCTGATACGCATTTGGTCATGCATGGTTCTTCTTCTGTTCCTCAAGATTGGTTGAAAATCATTGATGAATTTGGTGGCGCAATGGGACAAACCTACGGCGTACCCGTTTCAGAAATTCAAGAGGGTATTAAACATGGCGTGCGTAAAGTAAATATAGATACCGATCTCAGAATGGCATCGACGGGAGCGATACGACAATATCTCGCTAAAAATCCTAAAGAATTTGATCCACGAAAATATTTAGGCGAAACCATTAAAGCCATGAAAGATATTTGTAAAGCGCGTTACGAAGCATTTGGTACAGCAGGTCATGCCTCTAAAATTAAAATTATTTCATTGGAAAAGATGTTCCAGCGATATAAAGCGGGTGAATTGGATCCACGCGTAAATTAAACGAGGAGCGTTATGAGTACGGAAAAAAACGATATCAGTAAACTTAAGGAAGAAGTGAGGCGCATACACGAAACATTCTTTTGGTATGAGACGCATGTTAAGCAAGAGAATAAAGCACAAGCGGCAAGAGAACGTGGTATTCTCGACGAAAAATTAAGCAGTGAAAATCCTAGTATAGCTGAGCTAGTTAAGAAGCGTCTGGAATTAGTTCACTCTCCTGAAAAGTATTCAGACTATCGAGAAAGAATTTATCAGCTTTATACGGATTTGCATGCAGTACATCTGGGTGGCGATTTTGATCCAGACAGACCAGCATCACCCACTAAAAGTAAAACAGATTCTAAAGCAGATTCGCCTCGATCACCCAAAGTGCTTTTTGGGAAAGTTTTAGATTTTCTTTCTCCGCGTAAAAAAAGATCCAATAGCGCTCCCGCCCTAACCACAGGAAGTGAAAGCACAGAGGCTGCAAGCACAGAATCTCTCAAAAGAGAATCTTTTAGATAAAGATTGATAAAAAATAGTTTTCTTAATAATTCCTTAAGGTTTGCCTGTTACTATTACTACAAGTACTACAAGCATAAACGTTCTCACCAAAACAAGAAGAAGCAATACAAATAAAATTAAATGAGGAGAAATCTGTTATGACTATCGGTTATGTGAAACGTTTCCAGTTGACTAAATCTTTCAACGCCGCGCTTGAATCCGGACATATTTTGGCTGCTGCAAACATCGATGCTGAGTTCCGCGATTTAGTTTCTGATGAAAAACCTGAAGATCAAAAAGAGAAATCTGCAAAATTCAGAGCCGAAGCGCTCGCAAAATTCCGTGTAAATTATATTGCGTGTTTAAGACGCGAATATGTTTTAGCTCACTTGCACGATAGCTTAAATAGAGCACAAGAAATTTGTAATGATTTATATGAGCTTTTTCCTCCGGACGAACAAGAAAAATTAGAGGGTGAGTTATCTACGTCAATTGCGACCCCGGAGTTTTTTAGACAAAAGCTTGGTGTGATTCATGAGAAGTTTTCGCAAACTCAGCAAGCAGATGCTGCAATTACATCACTCAGTGCTATGTTCGAAGTGATAGATGAAAAAATAGAAAAACTTAACGAACGATATTTAAGGCCTGAGCTAGCAAGCAAAGAGCCAATTAAATTAGAACGTAATGCATTTGCAAAATTAATGGGGGAAATAGAAGAAAAAATAGCGCTCTATAGGAAGAGTCCTGATGCCGTGCCGTTAGGAAAAAGCGAAAGTATAGATGTGGTGTTATCAGAAAGAGAGCGACTGGTAATTACTGGTTATGTAGAGCAATATTTCTTGCATATACTCGGGGATTCAAAAGATTCAGAGCAAGCAAAACAAGTCGCTCGAGATTTGTGTAAATATGTTGAAGATAATCCTACTCGACAAACTTTCGCCGGCGATCATTTAAATATGCTTAGTCGAGTGGACGCGAATAAAAAAGCGATTATTGAAGCAGAACCTGAATTTGAAACTATATCGCTTGTTGATGAAAATGTGGTTGTTCCAGAGGTTCCAGAGCCTGAAGTTTTGAACGATGTCGATAAATATTTGTCTTATATGAATAATTCTTTTGGGAGATTTTTTTATCAGACCCGGTTTTTAGTCAGTGCGCATGAATTTCTAAAAATTGTAAAAATAGATGCGTTAAGTGAAGCACAGCGTTTAATATTAAATAATATTTTTTCCCGCGCAGAATTTGCGGATCTGGTTGAGTCCAGTAAAGAATCGAATGCAAAGCCTGCATTCAAAAAACTAGGCGAAGATCTTGCAGGATTCCGTGGTGAGTTTAATCAAAGATTCAATCTAATGGCCCCAGAACCTAGTGCAGGATCAAGAGTTCGAATCCACTACCGAAATGCATTTGCGATTAGGCGTTTCTCAAATTATGTCGCGAGCAAGACTAAGCAGAATGTTGATAAACCTTCTTCGACACTAGGATTTCGTGCGCGCGTTCAGCTAAAAAATAAATTCGATAGAGCACTTAAACAAGGCAAACTTTCAAAAGCCGCGAAACTGGATGCGCGCTTCAATGCGTTGATTGCGCATGAGGAAGAAAAAAGTAGGGCAACAAAATTGGCACAGTTTCGAAAAGCAATTAACCCTGAACAATATCTTGATATGTTAGTCGTTCGCTATCGTCATGCAATGGAAGCAGGTGAAGAAGTGCGAGGTGCTCAAGTTGCCGAAGAATTCGTTAGATTAGCGCCTAATAAAAGAAAGGGAGAGCTTTCCGCAACAACAGTAACAATACCTTTTTTAAAACATGAAATTGATTTGCTTGCAAACGAAGCAGTTGTTTTTGATGCAATGGATTTTTCACAAAAATCGCCAGAGGATATTGCAAAGGAAAAACAATGTTTACAAACACTCATCGCGAAATTAACTACGCTTAGAGAGAGATTAGAAACAGAGGGCGAATTACTGGGCGAAAATTTACTTAAGTCGAATGATGCAGAGTCGAATGATGCAGAATCGACTCCCTCACCACAAAAGCTCATGCCCATAGAGCCCCGAAAGCCAGCGCGATCACCGGGAGTGGCTCGGTTGCCAGAAGTTTCTCAAAAAAGGGTATTAAAGAGATATGCAAGAGTTTCTCAAGCCCAAGAAGCTGTTCAAGAACACCATTTATTAGGAAAAGCAAAAGTAGTTACAGTGGAGCGTAACCCTTCCTATGAACAAATAATGAAAGTAGAGAAAAAAATAGACAAATATGAACAACAAAGACAAGAATTATTCGACCATGAATCGAGTCCAAAAAATAATAACAATGCAGTAAGGTTGGCTAGACCTATTACTCCTACAGTTAAATATGCTTTCGACAGTGTATTAGGTGCATTTTCTCCTAAAACAATGACACGTTTCTTTAAGCAATGGAGGAAGCCTTTTGACCATCAGAAATTTATTGGTGGATTAGAAGCGATGGCAACAGATTTATGTGCTCCTCAGCAAGGGGACGGAGGAGAAGTTAAGCCATTGGCTATTCAAGAAAGGGATGATGCTTTAACGATCGGATTGATAAATCTCTTTCAACAGCTTGAGAGAGAAGATCTTGAAAAACTTTATGGCAAAGTTAATCACGCAATGTATAAGAACTTTTTTAGAGGGCTTAAATATTACACTGATTGGTCAGGGCAGGTACCTGTACCTAATCTTGTAAAATTGGGATTTGATGAGGGTAACGATTCTGCTCAGGCATTCTGTTTGAAGCTTCATAATTTTAATGATTTATTTATAAAAGCACTTCAGAGTGCATTAAAACTCAAGAAAATTCCTTTCAAAGATTATTTTGAAGATAATGAGGTTGTGCACCACGAAGGAGTATATCCCGTGAATCAAGCATTTATTCGCAGTTATATTCAGGACTCGCTCCAAGTAGAACTAAAGCAGGCAAATTCATCTTCGAGTCAGCCAGCGCTTGAACGTGTAATGTAAAAAATAGCATGGCTTAGTGGAGATTGAGTGTTTCTATAATAATTTCAGGTTGAATTAATTCCATCGCATCGCGCTTAATATGTATTTGATTCTTCCCCACGGTTCCAATTAATTTGGGATCCGTGGGGCCATACAGTGAAATGGTTTGTGCATCTAACGCGGCAGATAAATGACCCAAGCCCGTGTCTACTGCGATATTAAAATTCGAGTGCAATAATAATCCGGCTAATTCTGATAGCGATAATTTCGGTAAGACTTCAACATGCGTATGATTTTCAGCCAAATGTTCAGCACGTGTTTTTTCTTGTGTATTTCCCCAAGGTAATAATATTGTAATATTTTTAGCCTTCAGTAATTCAATTAATTTTAGCCAATAAGATTCTGGCCAGCATTTATCTTCTCGTGTAGTGCCATGTAAAAATACGCAGTAGTTTTCGCGCGTCTTGGGAAAATTATTTTTATTTATCCCATAATCGGGTATTTCATCATTAAAATTATAATTTAAGCTTTGCGCAAATAATTTTCGGATACGCGGAATGGCATGCAATTCCCAGCTGATATTAAAGCTTTTGTTATACAAGAAAGACGCGAACGGTTCGCGAATCGAATTTCTGTCATAGCCGTATCTTAGGCCCTTGGCAAACACGCTAATAATACTGCTTTTAATTAAACCCTGAGCGTCTATTACAGCGTCATATTTATTGGCTTTTAAAGTGTTATAAAATTTTTCGAGTTCTGCATTCTTAAGAGTTTGGATAATATTTTTTCGCCATTTTCGAATGGGCGCTAGAATAATATTTTTAACCGCGGGATGAAACCGGGGTATTTCAGAAAAGCCGGGCTCTATCACCCAATCAAATTCTATATCCGGATTATTTTTTTGTGCATCCGTAAGCGCGGGTAGGGTGTGAATGACATCGCCCAGCGATGACATTTTGATAATTAAAACTCGCATGAATGAATTGTCTCCCAGACACGTTGGGGCAATAAATCTTTCATACAGCGATGGTGTTTCAATGGACACTCTCGTTGAAAACAGGGACGGCAATATAAATCTATCGATAGTATTTTTGCGTTCCTGGACAACGGCGGTGTAAAACCGGGATCAGTAGAGCCGTATAACGCAATTAAGGGTTTATCCAAAGCGGCAGCGATATGCATTAATCCCGAGTCGTTTGTAATAACCAAAGAAGATAAAGAAAGCAAATCAATGGCTTCAGATAAGCTGGTTGTCCCAGCCAAATTTTCGCAATGATTATTCGTTAATTCATTAATTTTATCTGTAACCACCCTGTCTTTTTGAGAGCCAAATAACCAGACATCAAAATCATGTTCTAATAATTTATTCGCAATTTCTGCATAGTATTCTTCCGGCCAGCGTTTTGAAGGACCAAATTCTGCGCCGGGGCATAACGCAATCGTTTTTTTCGGAATGATTTTATCTGATTGGGAAACTAATTTTGGCTTGGGTAATTTATCGGGCAATAATTCTTTTTTATCTAAAGCCAAATAAGCAAACCGCTGGATCATCAGGGGCAATAATTTTTTATCTACTATTTTTATATTATTTAATAAGCCGTATCTGAATTCACCGCGAAATCCTGTGCGCTTTGGAATGCCAGCCGCAAACGGAATAAGGGCTGACTTCCAAGAATTAGGTAAAACAATGGCTTCGTCATAGTGATTATTTTTTAAACGCTTGCCTAATTTCCAGCGTTTCAAAAAATTAAACTCGCCGTGCTTAAACGGCAAAGATAATATCTCACTGATTTCTGGCATGCGTTCTAAAAGTGGGCGAGTCCAATCGGGTGCTATAACATCAATAATAGCGTCAGGATGGCGAATTTTTATGAATTTAAATAACACTTGCGCCATTACCATATCGCCTACCCACGCGGGGCCAATGATCAAGATTTTCATAGCGCAAAATCAGTCAGCGTAAATTTAGCATCACAGTAAGGACAAACTGCTTCGCCGGTTTTTTCAATGGGAAGATAGACGCGTGGATGCGCATCCCATAATCGCATATCAGGCATGGGGCACGATAACGGTAAATCTTTTTGAGTTACTTCGTAGTGTCGTTTTTCGCTTGCGACAATTTCGGCATTCGACATTGACTGTTTTCTCCCAGGCGCCATCGATAAGCGCAACGCAGTAAGATTATCCCGATGATAATCATGGGTAAAGATAACAATTGTCCCATGGTCATCCAGTCAAACGCAATAAATCCCATCTGTGGATCCGGTTGACGAAAAAATTCTGCAATAAATCTAAAAGACCCATAACAAAATAAAAACATTCCAGTGACGGCCATGCGTGGTTTAGGTTTGCTCGAGTAAAACCACATAATGGCAAATAATAAAACGCCTTCTAATAAAAATTCATATACCTCTGAAGGATGTCTTGGAAGTGGACCGGCTTGTGGATAAATCATTCCCCAGGGAACATTGGTAACGCGCCCCCATAATTCGCCATTAATAAAATTTCCTACGCGGCCTGCAGCTAAACCAATCGGAACGAGTGGTGCGACAAAATCGCCCAAGACAAAGAAAGGTTTTTTGAGGTGCCGACTGTAAAACCACAGCGCCAAAATCACACCGACTAATCCTCCGTGGAAAGACATTCCGCCGTCCCAGACTTTGAATAAAACCAGAGGATTATGTAGGAAAACAGGGAATATATAGATCATATACCCAATGCGTCCGCCTAAAAGAACGCCTAAAGCGGCGTAGAAAATCAGGTCACTTAACTGGTCAGCATTGACAGGACTTAAGGCGTTATTTTTGAGTCTGAGATAGCCTAATCCGTAGGCAGCCAAGAAGCCGATGAGATACATAATCCCGTACCAATGGACCGGCAGAGGGCCTATATGGAAGGCAATGGGGTTGATATGGGGGTAGATAAACATAGGGTGGTTAAGCTCCGTAAAAAAAATCCAAGACTTAATAAAACCTTAAGGTTCGTAGTGTAACCTAGAAACCGTAAAAAAGAGAAAGGGGTGTCTCTCATGCCACTAGCATTTTGGAAGCCAACAGAAGAACAAGTAAAAGAACGCCTATCGCGAGAGAAGAAATATCGAGAGAATTACATGAATCATTTATTAGAAAAAATAGATAAACACGATCCTGAGGCGCTCAAAGAGGCCGTGGACGTTTTAATTTCGCTCAGTGAAAAAAATGAACACCATGATTTTGTGCATACAGCCGTTGTGAATTTACGAAAAATATTATGGCCAACTCAGCAAGATCCAACCGTGTACGAAACACCCGTTAAGAATTATTCCAAAGCGCTGAAGGATTTATTAGAGCTGGGACTTAATAAATTTGGATCGCAAGCTCAAAACCAAGCTTCAACGTAATTTTAACGTGGCCAGTCCGCACAAAACTAAAACAAAAGTAATAATCCAGAAGCGAACAATAACGCGCGGTTCTGGCCATCCTTTTAGCTCGAAGTGATGATGTATCGGTGCCATTTTAAAGATTCTTTTTCCGGTTAATTTAAATGATCCCACTTGTAAGATTACCGAAACCGTTTCTAATACAAATACGCCGCCCATTAAGAATAAAACTAATTCTTGTCGGACTATCACTGCAATAATTCCCAATGCCGCTCCCAATGCTAACGCTCCCACATCGCCCATAAAAACTTGTGCAGGATATGTATTGAACCACAAAAATCCTAAACCCGAGCCTACCAAAGCTCCACAAAATACGGTTAATTCTCCTGCGCCGGGAACATAGGGAATGGCTAAATATTTTGCGAAGGCAATATTTCCCGCGAGGTACGCAAAAATGCCTAATGCGCCTGCGACTAATACCGTAGGAAGTATCGCTAAGCCGTCGAGGCCATCTGTTAAATTAACCGCATTGCTACTACCCACAATAACTAAATACGCAAAGAAAATATAAGCTATTCCCATTTCTATATAAGTATTTTTTAAAAACGGTATTAATAATTGGGTATCTGAAGGGGCGAGGGCAATATGGTATAAATAGATTGCTGCACCAAAGCCGATTAAAGATTGGCTTAAATATTTCCATCGTGCGGCTAAGCCTTTGCTGTTTTTTAATATGAGTTTTTTATAGTCGTCTATAAAACCAATTACACCAAATCCTAAAGTGACTAATAGAGTGACCCATAAATAAATATTATTTAAATCACCCCATAATAAAGTACTTAACGAAATGGCGATTAAAATCAATGCTCCACCCATGGTAGGTGTTCCAGATTTACTTAAATGGGATTGAGGGCCATCGGTTCTCACGACTTGACCGATTTGATATTGGCTGAGATAACGAATCATCATGGGACCAATACACAAAGAAATGGCCAGTGCGGTAAGCGCGCCTAAAATAGTCCGTAAGGTTAAATAATCAAAGACATTAAAAAAACGGTAGTGGTGCGAAAGCCAGTGTGTTAACCAAAGTAGCATAAAAGTTCCTTTTTTACTTCCAGTTCATCACTGAACGGGAATCGTTCATGGTTTATTTCTTGATACGTTTCGTGGCCTTTGCCGGCGATCAAAACAATATCGTTGGGTTTGGCGGATTGAATCGCATGTTGAATCGCGCGACGTCGATCGTGTTCGGTAATAATATTTTTTTTATTTTCAATACCCGCTTTGATATCCGCAATAATTTCTAAGGGATTTTCAGTGCGAGGATTATCGTCTGTTAATATAACAAAATCAGCAAGAGATTCAGCGATGTGTCCCATTAAAGGCCGTTTGCCTTTGTCACGATCACCGCCACAACCAAAGACACACCAAATATTTCCCTGACAATGTTCGCGTAATGTGTTTAATGTTTTTTCCAGTGCATCTGGCGTATGCGCATAGTCTATTACTACCATAGATTTATTGGGTATTTGAATGACTTGCATGCGGCCTGAAATATTTTTCAGCTGAGAAATATAATGTAAGATATCACTTAATTTAAATTCCATGATGCCCAACAGCGCAATAACGGCTAATAGATTGCTAATATTACATTTTCCTAACAGACTAGTTTCTAATAGACCATTTCCCCATGGCGTATGAATTTCTGCTGTAGTGCCATTGTGGTGTGGCGTAATTTTTGAGGCATATATAAAGGGTGAGCCAATAGGGCATTTTTTTAATTCTGTAGAAGTACAATATAGCTGAGTTGATTTTAATTTCTTGGCAAATTTTAAACCCGTTTTGTCGTCTATATTAATAATATTATAGTTAGGTTTAAAATCAGTAAATAATTTTAATTTAGCGGATTCATAATTTTTGAGTGTTTTATGATAGTCAAGATGGTCTCGGGTGAGATTAGTAAAAATACCTGCGAAGAATTCAGTATCTTTTAATCTGTTTTGATCTAAGCCATGTGAAGAGGCTTCAACAGCAATAATATCTGTCTTTTGTGAAATAAAATCTGCGATGAGTCTTTTGAACTCAGGTGAGCCGGGTGTTGTGAGTGCGCTGGGTTGAAGATGATCAATTAAGCCATTTCCTAATGTTCCAATGACGCCAGTTTTGAGTCCCGCTAATTTAAGTGCGTGTGCAATGAAATGTGTAATGGACGTTTTTCCATTGGTTCCAGTGACACCAATAATTTTAAGTGGATGTATTATCGGGGGGTACATTTAAAATCCTCAAGGCATCGCCCATGACTTTGGCAAAAACAGGACCGGCCACATCTCCGCCAAAATACGCTTTTTTAGTGGGATCATGCAAGACCACTGCAATAACTAATCGAGGATTTGTTGCCGGAGCCATGCCGACAAAAACGGCATTATGATGGTTTGTTTCATAACCGTGAGGGCCTAAAATTCTTGTCGTTCCTGTTTTACCCGAAATAATATAGTTGGGTACGCGTGCGGCAACGGCAGTACCACCGCCTCTGTCTAATACGGTTTCTAGCATGGTGCGGAGTTGAAGAGCAACAGAAGCTGGAATGATTTGTTTACTTTTGGGTGCAGCGTCGACTTTCAATAGGCTTAATGGAACTTGCTGTCCGTCATTAGCCAATGTCAGATAAGCATGTCCCAGTTGAAGTAAATTCACGGAAATTCCGTATCCAAACGTAATTGTCGCTAGTACAAAAGCAGAATGTTGCGCGTTTGCAGCGATATAACCATCACTTTCGCCGGGGAAATGAATGCCTGTGGGTTGGGTAAACCCAAGTGCGTGAATCATATTGAGAAATAAATTCGGGGGCAGGGATAAAACAATTTTTGAAATGCCGACGTTGCTCGATACTTGTAAGACACGCGTTAATGTAATTACGCCGTTATTAAAACCATCATCATCGACTTTTTTGTTATCCACCATCCAATATCCCGGACTGGTATCAATGAGAGAATCAGGTTTAAATTTTCGGGTGGATAAAGCAGTTGCCATTGCGATAGTTTTCATTGTAGAACCCGGCTCAAATAAATCAGTAACAACACGGTTACGATAGATGCCGGATTCTGCCGTAGGTCGTGAGTTGGGATTAAAAGAAGGGGCATTTGCCATAGCGAGAATTTCGCCTGTTTTTACATCTAATATAATAATGGAGCCGGATTGCGCACCAAATTCATGCACTCCCTCATCTAATTCGTGATAAGCAAGATATTGCAAACGGTTATCAACGCTCAGCAATAAATTATGTCCAGGCGTGGGTTCACGAAGTGTGCCCAGGTCAGAGACTTCATTGCCGTAGCGATCTTGAATAACTTTTTTAAGCCCCGGTTTTCCTGCGAGCCAATTGTCATATTCTAATTCGAGACCTTCTTGGCCACTGTCATCAATATTCGTAAATCCAATTAATTGTGAAGAGGCTTCGCCTTCAGGATAAAAGCGACGATATTGGCGGTCTAAAAATAAGCCCTTAATATTTAAATTTTCAAGATCAGTTGCAATGCTGGGAGATAAATCGCGTTTAAGATAGATAAATCTTTTGTTTTTAGCTTTTCTCAGCTGGTCTTCTAGTTGGTTGGGCTCAAGAGATAAAAATTTTGCGAGCGTAGATATTTGTGATCGGCTTACAGAAAATTTTGTCGGATCAACCCAAGCGGCATACACGGGTGTGCTGACGGCAAGAGGCTGACCATTCCTATCAGTGATCATTCCGCGATAAGCGGGGATAATGATTTCGCGAATAGCGCGCTGTGACCATTGATTTTGCAGAAAATGCCGCTTGATAACACTGAGGTCAACCAAACGAAAAACTAAAGCGGCAATAATAAATCCAAGCAAAACAATGACTGTCACAAGCCGCCGTAAATGAGATGGCTCGGCTTGTGGAAAGGTCATGGATGAATAATCACGACCTTCTGTGAATTAGGAAATACTAAACCGCCATCTTGTTTTGCAATACGTTCAACACGTGAAGGCGTGATCCATGTGTTTTTTTCAAGTAATAATTGGCCATATTGTGTTTGTATAATATTGCGGTCTTGCTGAAGGCTGGAAAGTTGTCCAATCATTTTTCGATTGCTATCCGAGAGTGTAATGACACTCAAGGCTGAAATAACAATAGAAAACAGGAGCAAGAATGTTGTGATCGCTTGTTTTGATAATACAAGAGCTCGAATATGCGCCGGAGAAGCGGCGATAACAATTCCTTGGGTAAGGGCACGGGCGGCTGCGTTCATGAGTGTTTCTCCACAATTCGTAAAATGGCGCTTCGAGAGCGCGGGTTTTCTTTCACTTCTACTTCCGTTGGTTTAATGGCTCGGCCAATGGAACGTAGACTCTTTTTCAACTCCCGATCTTTAATGGGGAGTTGTCGTAATATGACATCACCATGAATTTCTTCTTGTATGAACTGCTTGACGATTCGGTCTTCGAGAGAGTGAAAACTCACGACAGCCAATCGACCGTTATTTTTTAGAATTTCTAAACACTGTGGCAATACAGCGTGCAACACATCTAATTCTTGATTAATAAAAATTCGTAAAGCCTGAAACACTCTCGTCGCAGGATGTTTGTCGCGTTCCCATGCGGGATGTGCTTTTTTAACAATCTCGGCTAATTGTAAAGTCCTTGTTATTGGATTTTCTTTTTGGGCTTCAACAATGGCTCTTGCAATTCTTTTGGCGTATCTCTCTTCGCCGTAGGTTTTTAATATGTCGGCCAATTTTTCTTGTCGGGCTGTTTCTAAAAATTCTGCAACGCTTTGACCCTTATCAGGATCCATTCTCATATCAAGTGGACCGTCTTTTTGAAAACTGAATCCTCTTTTTGCATCATCTAATTGCGGGGAAGACACGCCCAAATCCAATAAAATTCCATTAATATTATGGGTAATATTATTTTTATCTGCGATTATTTTTATATTTTTAAAAGAATCTCGAATAAAATAAAAATTTTTGTTTTTAATTTTATGGGCTTCTTTTTCTGCTTCTGGATCCTGATCTATTGCAAATAACTTTCCGTGTTCATTTAATTTTTCTAATATGGCCCGGCTATGTCCGCCGCGTCCAAACGTTCCGTCGATATAAATCCCCGAAGGGTCTATTGCCAATCCCGTCAAAACTTCTGACAGCAACACCGGGCGATGGTCGAAAACATAAGGCATGTTTATAAGGCAAGAGATTGGAGTTCAGGGGGGACGTCCGCCGTGCCGTTCTCTTCTTCCGCTAACCATTCATCCCGGTGTTTATGCCAGTATTTTTTGTCCCATATTTCAAACTTATTTCCTTGACCGATCAGTACAACTTCTTTTTCTAGATGCCCATATTCTCTTAGTAGAGTTGGTAAGAGGACACGTCCACTGCTATCCACTTCAATCTCAGTGGCGTGTCCAATCAGCAAACGCTGGATCCGTCGCGTTGCCTTATTAAAACTGGACAGTGCCTGAATCTTTTGTTCAATTTTTTGCCATTCATGAATGGGGTAGAGCAATAAACACGGTGAATCAGTATCAATGGTCAGAATTAATTTTTGAGCACTGTGTTGTTGTAATTCTTCACGATAGCGAGTCGGAAGCGCCATGCGCCCCTTGCTGTCGAGATTTATGCCGTTAATGCCTCTGTACAATTGACCGTCTCCGAATTATTCCCACTTATTCCCACACTGCGACACATTTTTACACCCAACTGCACTTTGATGCAAGTGGTTTTGTAAAATTTCCCACTTTACGGGATAGCGCGAATCACATAGCCTTAGCGCATGTACTCCACCGATCTAAAAAATTATTCAACCCGCATTGAGAATTTTCTCGACAAGAATCTTGTCAATACGTCTGATCCCTTACATCAAGCTATGCGATATAGCGTATTGAACGGCGGAAAAAGATTAAGGCCATTATTGGTTTATGCGGCGGGATTAGTAAGTGGCGCGGATTTACATAAATTAGATCATTGCGCTGCAGCAGTAGAATTAATTCACGCCTATTCTTTAATTCATGATGACTTACCTGCAATGGATAACGATGATTTCCGTAGGGGCATGCCGAGTTGTCATAAAAAATTTGGTGAGGCTGTTGCAATTTTGGCAGGGGACGCACTGCAGAGCTTAAGTTTTGAGTTATTGGCTGAAAATAATCATGCTGAATCAATAAAATTGTTAGCTAACGCAATAGGTTCGGCGGGGATGGTTTTAGGTCAAAGCATAGATATGCAATATAAACAAAAAAATATTCCCGAAGAAATTCGCGAAAATATCCACAAAAATAAAACAGCCCGATTAATTATTGCCAGCGTTCAATTAGGTGCATTATCTGGAAGCATTTCAGAAGAGCATTATAAAAAACTAATGTTGTTTGCTGAAAATTTTGGGCTGGCTTTTCAATATCAAGATGATGCGCATGATGGCGAAGAAAAATATTTAGAAAAAGCAGAAGTTTTATATAAAAAATCTGAAAATTATTTAGATGTTTTATCTAGTTCTTTACCTAATACGGCATTATTTTTTCGTATATTAGCCACTATAAAAAATAATAATAAAGCCAATGACAATGCAAACCATTGAAAAGCATACACGACATGTTTTTCAGCAGTATTGTTGATGGGAAGTGTTTCTGAAGTATGGCTAATGACAACATAGGGATAGAAATCATGTTTTAATGTAAGCCCTAGTTGTGTCATATCCAGTTGGGCAGAAACATCATCTAAAATCCCCTTGACTTCTTGTTCACCAAAAATAGGGGATATATCTTTGGGGTTATTTGTAGGAACCATTCCCCGGTCTACCAAAATCAATTTAGTCGAGCCGAAAATATTAAATGGCGTTAAGACTTCAAAGCCAGTTTTATTGGGTATAAAAATAGGATGGTCATTATCAAAACGGCCCGAGAGTTGAATTTTAAAAAAGCGAAGATTCTCTTGTTTGGTATTTAATGTTGCCGCAGTAATGACCGTCTGGCTGCGTTCAAAGTATTGCATGCTCAGCAGTTTTTTAAATTCTGCGCGGTTAAGCTGCCAGAAACCTAAATTCAGAAGTGCGCTGAATATGATGAGAGTAATCAGTGTCGTAATCAATGTCGGGCGGAAAGTGTATTTCATGGTTATCGTTTCGTTAAATTCCAGTTATCATATAGACCACTATTTCAGTTCAGGAATGTATCATGATTGCGATATCACTTAAAGATTTACCTGATTTTGATGGTGTGAGTTTTGACACCCGCACGCTAAAGCCCGGCAATCTCTATTTTGCGATTCTGGGTGAGACTAAAGATGGTCATGATTTTGTTGAAGAAGCGCGCAGAAATGGTGCGGCAGGTTTGGTGGTGTCGAAGCCCGTCAAATCCTCTATCCCTGTTATAACAGTCGAGGATACGACAAACGCGTTGGGTGAGTTGGGTCAGCTGTGGCGCGAACAGTTTTCTATTCCCCTTGTAGGTTTGACAGGAAGTAATGGCAAGACGACAACAAAGAATATGATCGCGGCGATTTTTGAAGAAGCGGGTTTACATCCATTGGCGACCGAAGGTAATTTTAATAACCAATGGGGCGTGCCTCTCATGTTAACCCGTCTTACGCCAGAGCATAAATCGGCTGTCATAGAAATGGGCATGAACCATTTTGATGAACTCAGGTATCTCACGCATCTCGCAAAACCTACTATCGCGTTAATTACCAATGCGGGTCCAAGCCATTTGGAGGGAGTAGGTGGAACAATAAAAGGTGTAGCGCAAGCCAAAGGTGAAATTTTTGAAGGGTTATCCAACGATGGAGTTGCTGTCATTAATGCCGATGATAAATTTGCAGAGCTATGGAAAAAATTAGCGGGTGAGCCGAATACGCGAAAAATTATTACGTTTGGATTGGACCATCCTGCTGATGTTCACGGTGAATTAATCCTCAATGGTTTTAGCTTAAATTACAGTGACCAGAGAATTAATATTAAATTAAATTTGTTGGGCAAACATAATATTAGAAACGCGTTAGGGGCTGCAGCAGTTGCGATCGCAAATCATATAGAATTAAGCATAATTAAATCAGCGCTTGAAAAAATAAATCCAGAACACGGACGAATGGAAGTTAAAAAGGGCTTGAACGGCTCAAAAATTATTGATGATACGTATAATGCTAACCCACTTTCTTTTAAAGCTGCACTTGAAGCGATTTCGAATCCAAAAGAAAGAGCCCGCAAAATATTGGTGTTAGGCGATATGCGTGAATTAGGTGAACAAGCGTTGGAATTACACCGTGAATGTGGAAAATTAGCGAAATCTTCGGGCATTGATAAAATATTCGCGACCGGAGACTTAATGAAAGAATTAGTGAAAAGTTTTGGAGAAAATGCCCAGCACTTTGACAATCAAGAAGAGTTGATCCAAGCTCTATTGCCGTGCTTATCCAAAGAAGTCTTAGTATTAGTCAAGGGCTCGCGCTCGATGAAAATGGAGAAAGTCGTTGATGCCATTACCTAGGAAAGTTGCGCTTGTTGTGGATGATGATATTTTAGTTCGCGATGATATTAAAAAAGTCCTCAAAAATTTTGATTATGAAATTATTGAGGCTGTTAATGGTCGAGAGGGTGTAGAGAAATTCCAAAAACAGAAGTTTGATCTGGTGACGATGGATTTTATGATGCCAGAATTAAATGGCGCAGAAGCAGCACGTAAAATTCGGCAGCTGGATAAAAATATTTTAATTATAGGCTTAAGTTCATCGCATAGACGCATGGAAGCCGAGTGTAAGAAATTAGGTTTAGAGATAACAGTTTTATCCAAGTTTGAGATGCCCGAGATACTAACGAACTATATAAAGGGGATTGACGATGAAAGAAGTATTGCTAGAACTAGGAGTGAAAGCGAAAGAAACACTTGACGCGTCAGACATAAAAATAATATGGGCGTTGGTTATTGACGATAACGTGTTCGATCGAGGTCTAAGAAAGAGAAATTTCGAATCCATGGGATGTAAGGTTGATGTTGCTGAATGCGGAGAAGCAGCGATCGAACGTATTCAGAGCAGACGTGAGTTGGGTGAAGCAGTATACGCGTTTATCAGCTGTGATTATGAAATGGGTACGGATAAAAAGACGGGTGCACAAACAGTGTGTGACATAAAAAAAATCAAAGAATATGAAGAGACTATAATTTGGTGTATGTCCTCAAAAATAGAACAAATGCGACGTGAAATCTTTGAAGGGTTGGACGCCAATGGACAATCTGATTTATTTACTACGCTGAGATTTACGAACAAAGATCCAAAAGCTGAAATAAGGAAACGCAGTCTTCCCGTGACAGCAAATGAAATAGCCGCTGTTGATCCGCTTACGGAAACTCTTCTTGAAGGATCGCATGGCTCCACTCGAAGACATAGCGCACCGCCGCAAGTCGAATCGCAAGTCGAGAAGTGTTTGCCGAAGTGTTCGATTCTGTAAAATATTGATGACTGGTTTGTGTGCTCGTCATCGGCGACGCAAATCCAAACCACACTGTACCCACTGGTTTTTCTTTTGTACCACCATCAGGTCCGGCAATACCCGTTACTGAAATCGCAAAATCTACAGGGCTTTTCGCTAATGCACCTTCGGCCATTTTCTCTGCAGTTTCTTTACTGACGGCACCATACGTTTGGATAATATTTTCAGGAACGTCTACTAATTCTTGTTTAGACAGATCAGAGTACGTGACGAATCCTCGCTCGAACCATTCAGAACTTCCCCGTACGCTGGTTAACGCAAATGCAATACCGCCACCGGTACATGATTCTGCAACGGCACATTTTAATTTCTTTTTGCGCAATAAGTGGCCCCATTTTTCCGCCAGAATGCTAATATTCTCGTCTAATAGTTTCATACAGGGAATCTCCTATGGCCATTGAACAGCATACCCCCATGATGCAGCAGTATTTGCGTATAAAAAGTGAACATGAAGATAAATTAGTATTCTACCGCATGGGTGATTTTTATGAATTATTTTTTGAGGATGCCAAAAAAGCATCAAAATTATTAGACTTAACATTAACTAAGCGGGGCCAGTCAAATGGCGAACCTATTCCAATGGCAGGAATTCCGTATCATGCGGCTGAAAATTATTTAGGTAAATTAATCAAAGCCGGTGAATCTATCGCAATATGCGAGCAAATCGGTGACCCCAATACTTCAAAAGGTCCTGTTGATAGACAAGTTGTCAGAATAATTACACCGGGAACTGTTACTGATGAGGCTTTATTGGAAGACCGAAAAGATAATTTGTTAGTTGCTATACAGCGAGATCAATTACGATTTGGTTTGGCGAGTTTAGATTTATCGAGTGGCAGATTTATTTTACAGGAGCTACTTTCTGAGGAAGCCGTCTTAAGTGAATTAGAAAGATTAAAACCGGCCGAAATATTAGTGCGCGAAGAGGGCGCTTATGATCCTGTATTAAAAAATAGATCGGGAATAAGACGACGAGGGAGTTGGGAATTTAATCTCGAAACTGCCAAGCAATTATTATTATCCCATTTTAAAACGCATGATCTTTCCGCTTTTGGCTGTGAAGAATTTCCGTTAGGTTTAATGGCTGCAGGAGCGTTGATGCATTATGCGCGTGAAACACAACGTACAGCGCTGCCCCATATTCGGAGCATTCGCGTTGAAAGAACGGCTGATCATTTAATATTAGACGCTGCGACGCGCAGAAATCTCGAGCTGGATACTAATTTACAAGGCGGCATAGATAATACTTTATCCAGTGTCATAGACAGAACGTCTACAGCCATGGGCAGTCGATTACTTCGCCGTTGGTTAAATCAGCCCTTAAGAGATAAAAATATTTTGACACAACGCCAGCAAATTATTTCTGGATTTTTAGAAAATAGATCATATGTAAATTTACAGGAATTTTTGCGTGAAATTGGTGATATAGAGCGTATTCTTGCAAGAGTGGCTCTTAAGTCAGCACGTCCCCGAGATTTAGTTCAGCTCAGATCAGCTATAAGAGTATTGCCGCACATTAAAAATAATTTAGCTAATTTTAATATTCCTAAGATACAAAGCTTATCTCATAAAATTAATTTATTTGAAAATTTATTAAATAGATTAAATTTAGCTTTAATAGACAATCCGCCGATGTTAATTAGAGATGGTGGAGTTATAGCCGAAGGCTATCATGCAGAATTAGATGAATTACGCATGCTCAGCGAAAACGCGAACCAATATTTAATCGATCTCGAAACGCGTGAAAGAGAAAGAACCAATATTTCTACCCTTAAAGTGGGCTATAACAGAATTCATGGATATTATATAGAAATCAGCGCAGCGCAATCTAAAAACGCGCCTATAGAATATCAGCGACGTCAGACGTTAAAAAACGCCGAAAGATATATCACGCCAGAATTAAAACAATTCGAAGATAAAGTCTTAAGCGCAAAATCCAAAGCCCTAACCCTGGAAAAATTTTTATATGATGATTTGCTGGAAATAATATTAAAAGATTTGTCTCAATTACAAGATACGGCTGCTGTCATTGCGGGCGTAGATGTTTCCTGTAATTTTGCTGAAAGAGCGGAGACGTTACATTGGACATGCCCAGAATTAACTAATAATACAGAATTACATATAGAATCGGGTCGACATCCGGTGATTGAATTTACGCAACAAAATCCGTTTGTGCCCAATGATATTATGCTACTACCTCATAGGAGAATGTTAATCATAACGGGACCGAATATGGGTGGTAAATCTACCTATATGCGTCAGACGGCTTTAATTACTTTATTAGCACATATTGGATCTTTCGTGCCAGCTAAAAAAGCGATTATAGGCAATATAGACAGAATATTTACGCGCATTGGTGCAGCGGATGATTTAGCGGGAGGCCGATCGACGTTCATGGTCGAGATGACTGAAACGGCGAATATATTACATAACGCCACAGAAAACAGCTTAGTATTAATGGATGAGATTGGTCGGGGTACAAGTACTTTTGATGGTTTGTCGTTAGCATGGTCCTGTGCAAAATATCTTGCTGAAAGTATCAAAGCGTTTACTTTATTTGCTACGCATTATTTTGAATTGACGAGCCTACCCGAAGAATGTGAAGGAATAGTTAATGTCCATTTGGATGCTGTCGAACATGGCGATCACATCGTATTTTTACACGCCGTACAAGAAGGCCCGGCAAGTAAAAGTTATGGATTACAAGTGGCGCAATTAGCCGGCATTCCCCTTTCGGTCATTGAAAAAGCTAAAGAGAAATTAAGAACATTGGAGATGAAGTAGCATGACAAAAAATAATATGATTAATACAGCCGTGAAATTATTGCAACAAGGCGAGTGTGTTGCGATTCCTACTGAAACGGTTTATGGCTTGGCGGCAGATGCCAGTAATCCAACAGCGATAAAAAAAATATTTAAACTTAAGGGCAGGCCAATAAATCATCCGCTTATATTACATATATCCAATCTAAAAGAACTTCATGATTGGGTAGAAAATATTTCTGATACGGCACAAAAATTAATGAAAGCGTTTTGGCCGGGCCCCATGACCCTCGTATTTGCGGTTAAGAAAAATAAACTCAAATCAAAAACGATTAAAATAATTACGGGTGGCCAAAATACTATAGCTATTCGCATGCCATCTCATCCCATTGCGCGTAAATTATTGAAAAGTTTTGGGGGGCCATTAGTTGCACCGTCTGCTAATAAATTTGGCCATGTGAGTCCAACTAATATGGAACACGTTAAATCAGAATTTGGAAATAAATTAAAATTAATTTTAGACGGCGGTAGTTCTACGCTTGGCATAGAATCCAGTATTATTGATATAACAACTAGTCCGGCCAGATTATTACGTCCGGGACCGCTCAGTATTTCTAAAATTAAAAAAATATCGGGTATTAATATTATTAAAAATAAATCCACAAAATCGCCGAGAGTATCAGGCAGTATGAAATCTCACTATGCGCCTAAAACCCCCGTTAAATTATTTATTAAAAATATAAAGTCTAAAAATAGTAAATCTAGAAATAATAATATAGCCATTATGGGAATTACCTCTACGCGGGCCATAAATACTCAAAATAATTTATTTGTAAAAATGCCCAATGATCCGGTTGGGTATGCACAGATACTTTATGCAGTACTCCGTGAATTAGATGCCATGAAATTTGATGTTATCTATATAGAAACGCCGCCAAATAAACCCGAATGGTTGGCGGTACGGGATAGGGTAATGCGCGCGGCGTCCCATGTACTGTCATCCTGAGGAGCGCGTAGCGCGACGAAGGACCTGCTTTTAGTTAATATTTCCTTAAGGTTTCTCTGTTATTATTGCCCCCGATTTCCCCAAACCTACTACTAATAGATGTGAGGCCATAAGCCATGAGTGTTGATAGCCCTGAAGTCCCTGTTTCGCCTTATGAGCTTCTCTATAAAGTATTTAACGATGAGCTTTTATTTGGCGTTTTCCTCACATTAGAAAACAATCCCTCGCTTCTCACGCCTGCACACGCTCTTCAATTTCAAACGTTATGTTTAAAGTGGGAAACAGAAAAAGAAAATTTCGAGCAAGAATATGAAGATACGCAATGGTCTTATCCTTCGGATGATAATCTTAAAGAGGCTGGAGAAGCTTTAGTAGAATTTTGTAATCAACCGGATATGCGTGAAAGTGCTAGAAAAGGTAATCGGAAGTTAAATAAAGCGTTTAAACTACGCGAAGCGCAAGCCGCGCGTCGTGAAGCTAATCCAAAATCTTTCTCGTGGTGGAATTTAGTTCCAGAATTATCATTTTCCAATATTCTTTCCAAGACACTTCTTTTTTTCGCAACGGTAAATAGTGCAGCGGCTCAACAATTGCTCTCTAAAAGCAGTAGTTCATCCAGAGAGCTTGGAAAATTCAGAGGTCGTATGGTGGATGTCACTACTTCACCCTTAGCTATAAACTTAAACAGTGATATTTTTGAAGAAGTGAAAAAAGGACCCCTTAGCAAAACAATAGTAACAGATAACTGTATTTTTAAAGTAGATGCAGTAGATAACAAACCCGCTGAACCAAAAAATCCTGAAGTACTACCGGTATCCGAAAAAGTATTACGGGATTCATTACTTGTACGTGTTGTGGAGCAAAAAATTTCGATCGCACAGGCTATGATAAGCAATTGGGATCAATTTGAATGGACAGAGTATTACATTATATTACATATGGTGGATAAGCTTCGTCGTGCTGACGTTGATAAGCAGTATGTTTCATTATGTAATGAAATCCCGAGTCGTGAAGTGTTAGCTGGAGTGGGTATACAAATTCCACCTGCACCCGCAACACCAGAAGTCATGAAAGCGTTTAACCTTGCGATAAAAGATTTCGACAAATTAGATTCGTCAGCGAAAGCCAACTTTTTTGAAACGTGGGCAGCGCAAGGAGTCGTGGGTGCTACGTTAAGGTTGGTCGATATTCATCATCGTCGAAAAAATATGGCGCTGGCAAGATTGTTTGCAAGACTTGGACTCGAGCAAGCAATAACGGAATCCGTTAAAGAGATGATTGCCAAAAGACTTGCTGAACTTGAACCGAGTTGGGTTGAGAGTTATGCGTCAATCATAATGTCTTTGCTATTATCGGTGATGGCAGTACCCTTATTATTTTCTATTTTCCGCAGGAGAGCTGATGTTATAACTCCGGCGCAACCTGTTGAGGATGAAGCAGAGGAAGCACAAGACGCTGAAAAAAAACAAGGGGAGAAGTACGCGGAAAATCTCGCAACACTCGCTGAGATAAAACAAAAGCTTGAAAAAATAGTGAGTGCGCATGAACAATCTCAAAAAGAGGAACAAGAAAAAGAAGCTGAAAAAAAGAAAAAAAATGCAAAACTAGAAAATATTAAAAAGAACGTGAAAGAAAATAAAAATACAATTATTGCATTGCGCAGTAGAGTAAAGTCACTCTGTGAAGTCTTAGAAAAAGAAAAGAGCAGTAAGCAGCGCAATGAAACACTGAAGCATTATGGAAATGTGATTGCTGCAATTGATCTTCTTGGGATCAAAAAAAATTATGTTTTAGAAAAACATGACGAAATAATTAAAGCCTATGCTTTGCTTATGCCTGCATTGAAAAAATTTAAAGTAATAGAAGAAAAAGAATCATCCACTAAAGCGGCAAAAGTAAGAGATTACCGGAAAATTCTTGAACGGTTGCAGTTGCCAGCTGAACTATGGGGTGTTCGTGCATTAAGTCAGCAATATTTTTCATTAAAAGGCGAAGTAAAAAATTATGCATTTGCATCGGAAGAAACACGTGAAGGATTTACACTGGCTTGCAATGAGATAATGAAACAATGTAGTGAGTTTGAAGCACAGGTCTATAGAATGGTAGGTGATGATGAATTGATTGAGCATGTGAAACACGTACGAAGTCTGCGTGAAAGCTTAAAGCCGGATCAACCGTTGTGTAAGACGGTCGAAGAAAAAAGAGTTGCAATGATCAACAGTGCAGAAGAAAATTCAGGGAAAAAAGCTGCCACACAAAAAATTAGTGCGGTTCAGAAAAAAAGTTCTCCGGCTCGGTTAGTGAGTAATAGTATAGGTGAAGTGTTGCGAAAAGGTGAGCTTAAGTCAGAGTTTCCTGGTAAAACTGAAGTTGAAAAAAATCCCATACGTGCAGCGCTTTATTGGCGCAGAGCTGATCTAGCGATCTCTGTTCAAGATGAAGCTGATTTTAAAACTTACCGTTTATTAAAATATCGTGCATTGCAATATCGATTGGTGCGTTTTGCTGCGTTGTTGATAAAAATTTACGAAAATAAAAATAATCCTGCTTTTGAAGATTGCTACGAAAGTTTACCTGAATGGTTTAAAACCAGAGTATTCAAAAATTTTGCGGAGGATCTCTCAAACGGATTGATGCACGGTTATTTTGTAATGAGCGACAGTCAAAAAGCGTTTGAAGAGAGTAATGATCCAGATGGATTGTTTAAGTGCGTGAGAAACTATATTGCTAATCAGGAATACGAACTTTCACGAGATGTAGTGGAAGAAATATTATGTTCACAATTTGGAGAAGTGTTTGGGCGTGCGAGAGAGGTAGAACAATGCATTGCTTTGAAGTTAGTAGAACAACGCACTGCTTTAGAGTTATTGGATGATTGCATCGCAAAATTTACGGAATTAAAAGAGAATTTTGACCACTTTAAGGATAAATTTACCGAAGCAAATAAGCTGCCGGTTTATAGAGATGCGCAAAAAAGATTATTAATTATTATTGGCGAAGTTCGCGCGCGATTGTTTGAGTGGTATCCCGAGGTATTAGTCGAAGAAGATAAGCTGGGATTAACAACGCTAAAAGATGATCTGGAAAAATACCGTATGGCGCGCAATAGCGTAAAGCATGACAATAATTCTGAACAAGCGGCGAACCCCTTTGTGGCAGATTATATTAGTGATAAAACTGTCGAAAAGATCGAAAGAAATGCTTTGTCGCATATTAAAGACTTAATGACAATAAGAGCAAAAGTGGCGGAATTTTCACAGTTGCAAGAGGTTGGCCCTGCAAAATATGCATCTACTTTGTAAAAATATCTTCCGTAGCCCGGATAGAGTGGAGCGTAGCGTAACGAAATCCGGGAATGGAGAGCGTGAGTATTATTCACTCTCTCGTTTGATATGTTGAATAACGGCTGAGATTAAATTTTTGGTGGTATAGGATTTTTTTAATAATAGCGTTTTGCTGTATTTGGCGAGCAGCGTTTGTTCATCGCGCGTTAATTCTTTTGCGGTAATGACAATAATAGGAATTTGTCGCCATTTCTCATGTTTTTGAATTTCTTCAATGACTTGAAAGCCGTCCATTTCTGGCATCATGATGTCTAATAAAATAATATTAGGTTTAGTTGATTTAAGAAGGGTAATAACTTCTTTGCCATTAGCGGCTTCAGTGGATTTCCAACCGGCGCGGAGTATGGATTGAACTAATAATCCGCGTGATAAATCATCATCTTCGGCGATTAATACGAGTGGAGATTTTTCGGGAGTTAAGTTTTTTATTTTCTGCAATAATAATTTAATGTCTACGGGTTTTTCAAGAATATCTACGTCTACGTCCATGGTCATGGTGTATTCTCCCTATGTTAAATCAGTGAACAACTTCTCCATCCCCGCGACCGTTTCTTTTTGCATTATCTTCAATCCGTGCGGGCCGTCTAGCTTATATAATAACGGTTTTTGCTGTATTAATGTAATAATTTTCAAAGAATCTATTTTTGGATTTTCGGTGAATTCTAGTCGGGTAGATTTGGGATTGGCTGTTATTTTTTTAATACCCAGTTGTTCTGATTTTAATTTTAACGCCGTTACGGCAAATAAATTCTTTGTCTGCTCGGGCAGTAATCCAAATCTATCTATAAATTCAACTTGAAGCTCATCTAATTTTTGCTGGGTTTTACAGCTGGATATGCGCTTATATAATACTAATCTTGCATGTACATCGGGTACATAATCTTCGGTAATAAAAGCAGGTATTTGTAGATCTATATCGGATTTGATTTGTTCGGGAATGCCCGATTTCATCGCACGTTCTAATAATTCCATGTATAAACTAAATCCAATTTCATGCATTTCGCCGCTTTGTGATTCGCCTAATAATTCTCCTGCGCCCCTAATTTCAAGATCATGGGTCGCCAGTGCGAAACCCACACCCAAATCTTCGAGTCTAGATATAGCCTCTAATCTTTTTTCAGCATCCGGGGTAATTTTTTGATGGGGAGGTGTGAGTAAAAAAGCATACGCTTGATGGTGAGATCGACCAACGCGTCCGCGTAATTGATGCAATTGCGCTAAGCCAAATTTATCCGCGCGTTCTATAATAATAGTATTAGCCGACGGAATATCTATTCCCGTTTCTATAATTGTCGTACAAATTAAGACGTTATAGTGCTGATGATAAAATTCGCGCATAATAATTTCTAATTCGCGCTCTCGCATTTGTCCATGTGCAATACCGATTTTAGCTTCAGGAATTAATTCGCGTAATTTTTCTGCTGTAGGCATCATGCTGTCGACATCGTTATGTAAATAAAAGACTTGGCCGCCGCGCATAATTTCACGCAAAATAGATTCACGAATCAGGCTTTTATCATAGGTATGTACAAACGTTTTAATAGACAATCTTCGCAATGGGGGCGTGCCAATAATAGATAAATCTCGCATCCCCGACATCGCCATATTTAATGTTCTAGGAATGGGTGTTGCCGTGAGTGTTAAAATATCGACTTCTGCACGCATGCTTTTTAAGCGCTCTTTTTGACGAACGCCAAATCGATGTTCTTCATCAATAATAACTAGACCCAAATGTTTGAATTTAATATCAGGCTGTAATAATTTATGTGTGCCAATAATAATATCGACTTTGCCCTGATCTAATTCTGCTAGAATTTTTTCTTGTTCTAGACTCGTTCTGAACCTCGAGATCATTTCTATTTTAATGGGCCAATCAGCAAATCTATCCGCAAAATTTTGATAATGTTGTTGCGCTAATAAAGTCGTTGGAACTAATACACAGACTTGATGACCTGCTTGGACTGCTATGAAAGCCGCGCGCATGGCAACTTCGGTTTTGCCGAATCCGACATCGCCACAAATTAATCTGTCCATGCTCTTGGGATTATTCATGTCTTTAATAACATCTTGAATAGCCTGTAATTGATCCGGCGTTTCTTCAAACGGAAATTGGCTGGCAAATAATTGATAATTAGTGTCTATACTATAAGCAAAGCCCTTTCGTAATTCGCGTTGTGCATGAATGGCTAATAATTCAGCTGCAACGTCGCGAATTTTATCAGCGGCTTTTTTACGGGCTTTGTCCCATTGATCTGAGCCTAATTTATGCAGCGGCGCATGTTCAGGATCTAATCCCGAATAGCGATGTATCAGATGGAGTGATGAAACAGGAACATATAATTTTGCTTCATGGGCGTATTCTAGTAATAAATATTCGCCTATGGAATTATTAATATCAAGCGTCTGGAGACCCAAATATCTTCCTACGCCGTGTTCCGTATGAACGACAGGCGCGCCAATATTTAATTCTGCAAGATTTTTAACGATGCTGTCGATATCACCCGTCTTGGATTTTTTACGACGAGATTGAATAATTTGTTCGCCTAATAAAGCACTTTCGGAAATTAAAATAATATTTTGATCCGCTAATTCTAGGCCCTGTTCTAAAGGTGCAATAGTAATAGCGAGTTTAATATTATTATCTAAAAATTCTAGCCAGCTATTAACTGTTGTGGGATTAATATTATGGGAATTAAATAAGCTTAATAAAGCTTCGCGTCGACCGGGACTTTCAGCGCAAAATAATATTCTAGCTGTAGGTGCGTGATTTATTGCGCCCGCATTTAAAAAATCTTTAAGCTTCCCTAAGGGATTATTAGACTTATGGTCAACTAATATATCGGGCGGCGAGTAACGTTCATGCTGAACTTTTTCGGGATGATAGCTTTTGAGTGTCGTAAATAATTCGGTTGGATTTAAAAATAATTTTTGGGGAGATAAAATAGGCCGATTTCTGTCGTGCCGTAATTGTTCATAACGAGAAAGAATTTCTTTTTGAAACTTTTCAGCCGCAAGTGTTACGCCATCTAATTGGATAATAGAGATATTCTTGGGTAAATAATCAAATAAAGTATTGGTTTCACTAAAAAATAACGGAAAATAATATTCTATGCCTAGAGGTATGCTTCCCTGGGTAATCGTTTCATACAGAGCAGAATGGCTAGGATTGCCTTCGAAATTTTCACGCCATTGTTGGCGAAATAATTCTATACCGTTCTTGTCGAACGGAAATTCTCGTGCGGGCAGTAAATCTATTTTTGCTATTTTATCTATGGTTCTCTGGGATTCAGGATCAAACGTTCTGATACTTTCTATTTCATCATCAAATAAATCTATTCTGTACGGCAGTGCGCAACCCATGGGAAAAATATCAAACAGTGATCCCCTTACGGCAAATTCGCCCGGTGCTAAAACCTGAGAGACCGCTTGATAACCAGAATGAATAAATTTATTTTTGAGAGTATGTAGATTTATTTTTTCATGAATACTCAGCGAAAATACTTGGCTATCTATAAATATTTTCGGGGACAATCTTTGCATTAAGCTGTTGGCTGAAACTAATACAATGCCGTGAGTAAGATGGGGGAGTGTAGACAGGGTACGTAGCCGCTCAGAAATAATATCTTGGTGAGGCGAAAAATTATCGTAGGGAAGTGTTTCCCAGTCGGGTAAGGTGAAGCAGGGCAGTCCCGGGCTGAAAAAACCCATCTCCTGAGTGAGTCGCTGGTTCATCAAAGAATCGGGGGTGATGATAACCAGGGGCGTAGACAAGCCTTCAGCGTGCTGGCTGAGGACTAGGCTGAGTTCGCTGCCGCGGGGGTGAGGGTTCATTAGTTTTCCATTATACCTATATATAGTATCCTTGCGACCTATGGATATTATAAATCTCTTATTTGGTAAGCCGTTATCGAGTGAAACGCTAGGTGAACAGCGCCTCGGTAAATTTAAAGCACTTCCTGTATTTTCGTCAGATGCACTGTCGTCAGTTGCCTATGCCACAGAAGAAATTTTACATGTATTAGTTCTAGCAGGTATTGCTGCGTTAGGTTTATCTCTGCCCATCGCTGTTGCGATTTGTTTATTGATAGCCATACTGGCTTTTTCTTATTGGCAAACTATTTTTGCATATCCCAATGGCGGTGGTGCATTTACGGTTGCGCGCGAAAATCTAGGTGAGTGCGCAGGATTAATTGCAGCGGCGGCACTCTTAATTGATTATGTGTTAACCGTTGCGGTGAGTGTGACGGCGGGTATTGAAGCCATTGTGTCTGCATTTCCCTCGTTGTATGACCATTCTGTTGAATTATCCATTATATCCGTTGCGTTTATTGCCGTGATGAATTTACGGGGTGTGCGAGAATCTGCGACAGCGTTTGCATTCCCCACTTATGCATTTATAGTTTTAGTATTACTTTTGGTGGGAATGGGATGTTATGGTATCTCATCAGGTCATATTCATACGTATCATATAGTCCATCCTCATTCACTTTCAGCACTGGCTCAGCCTGTGGCAATTCTTTTAATTTTGCGTGCATTTTCTGCAGGATGTACAGCGATGACAGGAATTGAATGTGTGGCTAATGGCGTACCAGCATTTCAAAAACCAGAATCACGTAATGCGGCATTAACATTGGCGATGTTGGCAGGGTTATTAATTTTGATGTTCTTTGGCGTAACGTATTTAGCCGATCATTTGACGTTATTTCCCGAAGTGAAAGAAAGCATTTTGTCTCAGATAGCGCATAAAGTGTACGGTGATGGGACGTTATATTACGCACTTCAATTTGCAACGATGGCGATATTATTATTGGCAGCGAATACGTCTTTTGCCGGATTTCCGCGCTTGGCGTGTATTCTGGCTGAGCAAAAATATTTACCTAAGCAGTTGACGAGTTTGGGTGATAGATTATCGTTTTCAAACGGCATTGTAGTATTAGCGATGTTGTCGGGAATTTTAATTGTTATTTTCCGCGGTCAAACGCATTTATTAATTCCGTTGTATGCCGTAGGGGTATTCAGCGCATTTAGTTTATCGCAACTAGGAATGGTCAGTCATTGGCTCAGAAAGAGAACCAAGAACTGGCGCAGCAAAGCATTTATTAACGGCTTAGGATTTACGGCAACCACGATTGCATTAGGCGTTATTATCGAAAGCAAATTTATAGAAGGCGCATGGTTAGTCGTACTGTGTGTACCCATATTATTAATGGGATTTTATAAAATACATCATCACTATAACGTTGTGGATCATGAATTATCCATGACACCTGATCAGGCCAATGAATATCTTCGTAAAATTTCAGGACGTAAACCTAAAGTTATTTTACCGGTATCGCGTATTCATCGAGGAACATTAGCGGCGCTTGTTTTTGCACAAACGGTATCAGACGATGTGATAGCCGTTGCAGTCGCGTTGGATCACAAGCAAATGCGCAAATTAGAAAAAGAGTGGAAATTATTGAATATTCGGGTTCCGCTGGAAATTTTAGAATCGCCATATCGAGCGACGATTGATCCACTCAAGACGTTTATTCGCCAGCAAGATAATCGTGATCCTGAAAGAGGCTTGTGTATGTTAGTATTTCCGCAAGCCATTCCGACACGGTGGTGGCACGATATGTTGCATAATCAACGTAGTTTATTTTTGAAAGCGTCATTAATGTTCAATCGAAAACACAAAGGTGGTACACGTGTGTTTGTGGATGTGCCGTATCAACTGGAGAGATAAAATATGATTAGGAAGATTATTTTTTTTACGGTAGCGCTGATATTTCCCTTTTTAGCGTTTGCAGATGCATTAGTGATTAATGTTTCAGCAAGCTCGCCTGAGTTTAAAATTACAGAGCCCACAAATCCCACAACAGGGTATACCTGGAAAATGGATTTTGACCATAATTTATTAAGCTTAAAAACCGAGAAAACGTATATACCGAATTCTAAATTATTTGGTGCGGCTGGAAAAATGATTTGGGTATTTAGAGCAAAGCCAGAAGCGTTTAGAAAGCCAGACTCACAAACCATGCTGAGATTGGTTTATGAAAGACCGTGGAATCCGCAGGATCATCCGAAAGAGATGTTTATTTTGGTGAAGTTCTCTTAATTATTTAGTACCTCACCCCCCTTCGGGACCCTCTCCTGTGAAAAAGAGAGGGAAAAGAAGATCAGAAAAAAGATTTTTAATATAAAAATTAATTATAAAAAATCTTTTCCTTCTTCAGTTACCTGGAGAAGGTCCCCGAAGGGCGGATGAGGTCAAATTCTCTTCAACACCACAAAGCTATAATCATAGGGATTATTTTCATCGGCTTTATGATTTTCTCGTGATACTTCTTGAAATAAATTTTGATCAAATTCAGGAAAATAACTATCGCCTGAAATATCTGCATAGATATAACTCAAATATAAAACATCTGCCTGAGATATCACTTGCGCAAAAATTTCGCTGCCGCCAATCACACAAATTTCAGGATAGTTCTCTACGTTTTTTAGCGCCGTGTTTAAGTCATAAAATATTTCAGCGCCGTCTACTTTAAAGTTTTTATCGCGGGTGATAATAATATTTTTCCGACCCGGCAATAATCGTCCAATGGATTGATATGTTTTGCGCCCCATGAGGATGGGTTTGCCCGAGGTAATTTTTTTGAAGTAGGCCAAGTCAGCCGGCATGTGCCACGGTAGTTGATTATTTTTCCCAATCACACGGTTGGGTGTCATGGCAGCGACAAGCGAGATGATCATAAGGTTTCCTAAAACTCTGATCTTATATAGAATCCTCACTACTATCCAGGGAGTTAACAATGAACAAACTAAACGTCGTGATTGCATTCTTCGCCGTCATTGCATTAATTATTGGTATGAAACTGTGGCATCACACTGGAGCATCCTATACGCCATCGAATGGAGGTGTGTCGGCAAGTATATTATCTCCACCTCACGATGTTGCACGATTTTCGTTATTAGATACTAAAGCTAAGCCGTTTAATAATAGTTCATTATGGGCACATTGGACGTTTGTGACATTTGGTTCAGCCAGTCATTGCTCTGAATCATGTGCTGAAACCATGAAGGCATTAAATACCATGGTTCAGAAATTACAAGTGAATAAACAAACGCCCATTCCTCAAGTTGTTTTTATCTCAACTGACGCAGTGAATGATTCGCTGAATATTATTAGTGATTTTACCGCAAAGTTTAGCCCAGATTTTATTGGCGTGTCGGGAGATATGAAACAAGTCGCGCTACTTTCTCAATTACTTCCTGCTGACGAACCAGACGCCGTATTATTAATTGATCCGTCAGGAAAATTATCCGGAATTTTTGCGAAGCCTCATCGTTCTGATTATATGGTGCATGACTTTAAAATTATTGTTCAGAACGAAGGATAATTCCCATGGCCAAACTTCATTTTTATTATTCAGCCATGAACGCCGGAAAAAGCACGACGTTATTACAGTCTAGCTATAATTACCGCGAGCGGGGCATGAAGACTTTATTATTAACGCCCTCCATTGATGATCGCTTTGGCGCCAGTAAAATAGCGTCAAGAATTGGCCTAGAAGACGATGCCATCAGCTTTGATAAAGAAGCGAATTTATTCGACATAGTCAAAAAACATCCGGATATTAAATGCGTATTATTAGACGAAGCGCAATTCTTAACGAAAGCACAAGTATGGCAGCTCACCGATGTTGCTGATATGTTGGGTATTCCCGTATTAGCCTATGGGTTACGAACTGATTTTAGGGGCGATACTTTTGAGGGTAGCCAATATTTATTAGCGTGGGCGGAAGATTTAATGGAAATTAAAACTATCTGTCATTGTGGACGCAAAGCCACCATGAATATCCGCATGGATGAGCATGGCAAGAAAATGAAAGAGGGTGCACAAATCGTCATTGGCGGCAACGAACGTTATGTTGCGGTGTGCCGGAAGCATTTTAAGGAGATGTAAGCGAGCTCCTTATTTAATTATATTATTAAGGTCTTGGCGTGTTTGTTGCACTCGTTATCGCATTCTGTAATCTGAAAATATCTTCGTTATTAAGAAGGCGGAATGGGTTTTGGGTGAATCCAAGTTTTGCGCAGGCTTCACAGAGAGCGTGTCCTAGATGGTTTTTTGGTACGTCTTTAGGATCAGCAGAACTCCAGCTGCTAGAGCCAAAATCTTGCGGATTAAAGTCTAGATTTTCCAGTGCCATTTCTACATTTGTTTTGAATTTAAAACCACCGCTGCGTTCAGCAGTTGCTTCGCTAATAAACATCAAGAATTCGCTTTGGCTCTGTATTATATCGCGTAAAGCAAGTGCGCAAACTCTAGGGTCTGGGTTTAGCAGATCATCAACTAACTGGAAGTAATTTACTTTGCTGAGTGTGGGTAAATTGTTGTTATTATTTAATGATGTATTACCCGTATTTGTATTTCCAGGTAGATTCGCCGGATCAACTTGGTCAGCAGAATCCGGTGGAATTACGGGAGCAGCTTTCGCCGCTACTTTCTTTTGCATTATTGGCGTGCCGTCGTAGGTAAAATGATCTCGGATTTCTTTATATTGTGCTTGGCCTAGTACTTTTTGAAGTTGTTCGATAATTTGCGCTTCAAGGGCAGGTACTTTTGTTAATTCATCTGCAGTGAGTGTTCCCTTGATCATGTAAAGATTGCGAGGTTTAGGAAACGGTATTTTGGATTCTGAGAGGTAGAATAAGCTCGCATCCATATGAATAACAGCCAGATGTGCTTCAACCTGAGATTGTACGAAATTTTTATCATGTGGACTTAGATAATTTGATTCTGTATTTCCATTATCATGAACATAAACCGTCGGCCCATTTTCTTTTACCAGCATATGCTTTTCAGTATCAACGACAAAACCTAATTCGCGTAAACCATTATCAATTTCTTTTTTATGTAATTTTAGAAAAACATGGTAATGACGTTGACCTGCAGCGCCTGCACTCGCAGGTGTTGTTGATCCTGCGCTAATGCCAGTGTTTCCTTTTGGAGTACTGTCTGCTTCTTGTTTCGGTTTAGGTTTTGCCTGTAATTTTTGTTTTTCATCCTCAAAAGCATGCTTATAAACTTCTTTTTCTTTACCTTGGAAGTCATCATCTTTGAATTGAAGTTCTTCAATATCTAGTGCATAACCAACGCGTAACATGGCTCTTACTGCAGTAGCAATATCAGCTTCGTCAGGTTTATTTTTTTTAGAATCAGTGGTATCAAATTCCATCGTGCCATCAGTGCGAATGTGAATTCTATGATTAGTCTCGCCATGTTCTAAAAAATAGGTTTCAGCAGGTTTGGTTTTGAGGGTAACAAATTGGTAATTTAGGTCTTTTACAAGATTGTCTATCTCTTTCCAGTGACTTGCAATTTCAAGCGGCGCAGTTAATTTCTCTTTCGGCCTAGCTGTAATGAGAGCTTTTTCTTGCATTGTTAAAACGATCCTGAGCGTGAACGTGGAGAGGAGGAGGGTGATTTTTCATGATCAGAATCAGAAGAAGATGAATCAACATCAGGTGCGGGAGCTGACGGTGCTTTTTTTCGAATACGTAATCCCTCGTCTTTTTTCGCAGTATCTTTTGGAGTAGTTTTAGGATTTATATCAATTTTAGAGCCATCAGGTCTGACGAATTTAAACTTTGAGAGGACCTCTTGTGGAAATTTTTCCGGACGATTTTTTACCCACGTCAGGACTCTCTTCTCAACATCTGCGCTGAATTCATCAAACACTCTGCGATGTCTGGGATCTAAATCGCGAGGATTTAACTTAAAAAGGATGTCTCCTTCAGGAAGTGCAGCAGGGCTATTTCCAGTTTTGGTGTAAATCACCCCATAGGTTTGTATTGCCAAAATAAAAACATTCGCTGAAATAGACGCAGCGAGTGGTGAGTCCGCATGAATAAAATCAGATTCAAAAGTGCCATTGTCATTTACTTTAACATTATGAGGTAATCCACGGATTTCTTTTTTAAAGCCTGTGTAATCATCTCTTAATGTATAGTGTGAGACTCTGTCCGCATAATGATTAATGTTGCCTTCGTATTTTTTGAGCCACTTCGTAATGTGATAACCCGTGTCGGTATGTGAGACAGTGCTGCTGGTTGACGAGCCTGGAGTTAATGTAGCACTACTTTCTACGTCAGCACTTTTTGTGCCATCGACAGGATTATCAAAACCTGAAATATCACCCGCTAGTGGTCCTACAAGCGGAGGTACAAGATGTTCTGCTCGTGTTTTTAACCAAGCCATTTTTCGATTTGCTGCTGCAACAAGTGCTTCAAAACTACTGGTGAAATCACCGTCGTCAGTTTCATTAAGAGTAATTTTTTTAAAAAGCGACATTTCAGCTGGAGGGCCTAGAAAAACGAATGGATTTATTTTGCCGTCATTCCCTTTTTGATGATACTTGCCGCCGATTTCAATATATCTCCAGTCAAATTCAGTGTCATTGTTGTAATAAATTGTTGCGGTCTTGTGTTCTTCCATTGGTTTTCTCCCAGTTGAGGATTTAGTCATTGGCTCTATTGTAAGCCATTTTCCTTAAGGAAAGCTTAAATTTTGAGGGGCTTAAGCTTGTTATCTGTTTCCCACACCCCCGCTGCCGCGCGCCCCTCTCCCACGGGGTGGGAAGAGGGGCTAAGCACTGTTTGATGTTGTCATTTAATTTTTGAATATATAGAAAGTAGCAGACCATGAGTAACCTGGAAAGGTAGTGATCCAAACAAGAAGATGACGGTAAAAAATACTTAGCCCCTCTTCCCACCCCAGTGGGAGAGGGGCGCGCGGCAGCGGGGGTGTGGGGGAAAGAGAGAATTATTATTAATTGCCGAATCTAGGCGATGAAGGCGGTGGATTGGCTGCCGCCGTATCAGCCGGCTTTTGTCCGGCAGCCGCCAATCGCAAGCCCTGTTCAAAACGCACGCGAAAATCAGGGTCTTTTTGACCTAACTGATTAAGCAACGCTTGCCGTGCTGCTTTGTCTGGCGTGTTATTCCAGGCTTTAATAAAGTTTTGCAGATCGGATAATTCTTCCGTGTAATATTGGGGCAACTGTTTGCTTTCCTCAGTAATCGTTGATTGTATTCCTCCCCAGAAACTGGGTTCAAGATTTGTATTTCCAGTAATATTTTGAAGGGTGCTGCGATGAGCAGCACTGAAAAATTGTTTGTTTGGATCTAGATTTGGAGCAAAATTTCGAACAGGTAGAACTAATTGATAACCACGACCCACGGCTTCCCATAGTTTCGCCATTTCGTTTTTAGCCATTTCATTTACAGATGCAGTCGTTTGTGCGGAATAAAAAGTCGTTGGTAAACTTAATGTTCCAATTCCAGCACTGCCTAAATTTTGCGCAACAGCAGCAAGACCGCCGCCGCCTTTAATATCATGAAGTCCATTTTGTTTTGCATGGCCATCATTGCCGGGAAAAATAAACGCGGATTTTTTAGGATCAGTCCGCATTTTAATCAAATGATCTTGATAGGTTTGAAGATCAATGTTGCCTGGTATTATCGCTATTTCGGGGAATACTGTTTTTTGAGCTAATAAAGCGTCTTGTTCTTTTGGATCCAGTAGACGAGGAGGTGGTGTAGGGGTATTACTTTTTGGAGCAGCGGCTGGTGTACTTGCCGCACCATTTCCAAGATATCGAACCGTATGTCGAATAGATTGATAATCTGCTTTTTTTAATTCTTCTTGAAGTCGCTGTCCGATTCGTGTTGCCATGGCATTGAATTTTATTTTTTCATCGGGCGTTAATTTTCCGTTATCACCTAAACGAAGTTTGATCGGATCTGGAATAGGGCAATTTTTACTGTGTAATCCACTGTAGATGATTAACATTGCGCGAAACTTTTCGAATAATTTATCTTCAACAATTTTTTCTTCATCACCGCTGAATAATATTCCATCAGCATGCATGTGAGCGTTATCGAGCATTCCAGTGCGGCTTTTATCTGTTTTGTGTATGAGGGCATAACCGACCAATGTAAAATCAGAGCTGGCCAGTTTGGTCGTAAGAAATTCGCGATGAAGATCTAAGTAATAATGAAATCCTTTTGTACTTTCTGGGCCGGCTTCTGCGTCAGCGGTAATAAGAGGAGCATTTTTTTGTGGGTGTGCGTGTTGTTGTGATTTTTCTTCTTCCTCTTCTTCTTCAGTATCTTCGCCTTGAGCAATGTCTTTTTCGCTTATTTCTTCATCGAAATAAACGGCTGCGTTATCATGTTTTTTTTCTTCGGTTCTGTCATCCATAGTACTTTCCTCGGCTGCAATATATTACACATAGGTCATATTATTATAGTATAGCAGAGGATAATTATTATTTATTTGCTATTGCTCATTAATAACCGCGAAAAGCCTGAAGATTTAGGGGGGCTGCCATCTTTTGTTGAGCTTAAATGAACCGTAATAGTGTCGCTGTGTTCTTTGCCGTCCATAATATCATCCACTTCTACAAGGTCCTCTTCGGGGTCAGGTTCAACGGTATTATTACCTTTTAGAGGTACAAAACTCGTCATGAGCTTAGCAACTTTAGTGTTATGACTAGCGGCCTTTTTTTCTGCTACCCATTCTTTAAAACGTTCATGCGGTAATTTGAATTTAGACGGTGCGGGCTGTGCGGCTGGAGCTGCAGCGTGAACGTCTTCCATTTCTGGTGAGTCTGCTTGTTCTTCTTTGCCTTTGTCGTCAATTGCCGTAAATCCATCTTCAATTTCAGCGATTTCTTTTTGATAGGCTCTTATTTCTCGAACATATTCTTTTGATTCTTCGGGAAAACTTTCTTCCAATTTTTGTGCATAAAAATCACGAATATCGCTGTCTATAATATCTGACGGATTAATGCGCGGTAAACCCAGCTCTAAAACAACAGCAAGTTTTATGACGGCATCCAATGTTTCGCGTAATTTTGTCGTTGGATTTGAACCGTGAACGGAAATTTCGATAAAAATAGAATTTTGAGGAAATACAATCGTACTATGTTCAGTCTTGGTGAGATAGAAATCCCGGTTTAAGCGATCAACAGAATAACCCATTGTTTTACTCAGTGCTTTGAGGGAAAGCATCTCTTCCGTTTTCTCTTGATAGAAAGAGGTGTTTTTCGGTAGTTGTAGAATAACCCTTTTGGTATTGTCTTGCATGGTTATACTCCCCAGTATAGTTAATAGTTATTTGTTGTTTCTACTGTACACAACAAACCTTAAGGAAATCTTAAGGCTTGAGGTAGAATGAAAAATAAAGTAGTGATCCTGTGATTGATAAGGAGTGTTTATGGCCATTGCGACAGTTTCTCCCGTAAAAACCAAGAAAAAAGCCTTCTACGCCTGTACGCAGTGCGGGGCATCTTATCCTAAATGGGCAGGGAATTGCGGGTCTTGTGGGGCCTGGAATACCCTCGTCGAAGAAATGCCTGTCCAGGCTACGTCATCACGATTTACAGGATATGCGGCAGAAAAGAGCCATATTCAGCATATCAGTGATATTACTTTAAAAGATAGCTCTCGCCATCTAACAGGATTAGCAGAATTAGACAGAGTGTTAGGCGGCGGTTTAGTAGAGGGCTCTGTTGTATTAATTGGCGGTGATCCAGGAATCGGCAAATCGACTGTATTATTACAGGCTTTATGTTATCTCAGTCAAACGCAAAAAGTATTATACGTCACGGGCGAAGAGTCTCTCCAGCAAGTTGTATTAAGAGCTAAAAGATTAGGATTAAATTCAGAGAAATTAAATTTATTAGCTGAAACGCAAGTTGAAAAAATTCTTGAATTAACCCGCGAAGATAAAAACCCAATTAATATTATAGTCATAGATTCTATACAGACTATATATACTGAGTTATTACAATCCGCGCCGGGAAGTGTGGGGCAAGTCAGAGAGGGTGCGGCGCAATTAGTGCGCTATGCAAAGCAAACTAACACCGCTTTATTTCTAGTTGGACATGTTACCAAAGAAGGTACTCTTGCAGGTCCTCGAGTTTTAGAACATATGGTAGATACTGTTTTATATTTTGAGGGCGAACAAGATAGTCAATTTCGTGTAATCAGAGCTATTAAGAATCGCTTTGGTGCCGTAAACGAGCTGGGTGTATTTGCAATGACAGATAAGGGCCTTAAAGAAATTAATAATCCGTCTGCAATATTTTTATCGCGTCATGCTATTTCTGTGCCAGGAAGTACAGTGATGGCGACATGGGAAGGAACGCGGCCCATGTTAGTCGAAGTACAAGCGCTAGTAAGCCAGTCTTATGGACAATATGCGCGTCGAATAGCTCAGGGTTTAGATCAAAATAGATTAATTATGTTATTAGCGGTATTACAACGACATGGAAATATTGCTATTTATGATCAAGATGTTTTTGTAAATGTCGTTGGGGGAATGAAAGTTTCTGAAACAGCCTCTGATTTGGCTTTATTATTAGCAGTAATTTCGAGTTTTAAAAATAAAGCTGTTGCTAATGACGTAATGGTTTTTGGTGAAGTGGGATTAGCGGGAGAAATTAGGCCCGTTCAATCCGGCCAAGAGCGATTGCGTGAAGCGGCAAAGCACGGATTTAAGCGGGCCATAATACCGTTTGCGAATGCGCCTAAAAATCATAAATTTGAGGGGCTGGAGGTTGTGGCTGTTAAAAGTTTGCGTGAGGCGTTAGAGGCGGGCTAATATCCCGCCCCTACATTTTTATATTTTAAAGGGGCAATTCCATGAGCCAAAAAATTACAGTAAACGAAGACTTTTCTTTGAATGTTCCTGAAAATCCTACTATTCCCTTTATTGAGGGCGATGGAATTGGGGTAGATATTACGCCCGTGATGAGAGCCGTTGTGAATGCCGCCGTTGAAAAAGCCTATGGCAATAAACGAAAAATAGATTGGCTGGAAATTTATGCCGGTGAAAAAGCGGTGAAAAAATTTGGTAATGATGTTTGGCTTCCTGATGAAACATTACATGCCATAAAAGAATATGTTGTTTCTATTAAGGGTCCATTAACGACGCCCGTGGGTGGTGGAATTAGATCCCTCAATGTTGCGTTAAGACAAAATTTAGATTTATATGTTTGTTTGCGTCCCGTACGATATTTTGTGGGAACACCCAGCCCCGTAAAAGAACCTGAAAAAACAAACATGGTTATTTTTCGTGAAAATTCTGAAGATATTTATGCTGGAATAGAATGGCAAGCGGATTCAGCAGACGCCAAGAAAATTATTAATTTTTTAAAAACAGAGATGGGTGTCACAAAAATCAGATTTCCTGAGCATTGTGGCATTGGCATAAAGCCAGTCTCAAAAGAAGGCACACAGAGATTAGTCATGAAAGCTATTCAATATGCTATAGATAATAATAAACCATCGGTAACGTTAGTTCATAAAGGCAATATTATGAAATTTACTGAAGGGGCATTTAAAGAATGGGGTTATGAAGTTGCGCGTGAAAAATTCGGTGCGGTATTAATAGACAATGGCCCATGGTGTAAATTTAATAATCCTAAAAATAATCGCGAAATTGTTATTAAAGATGTTATTGCCGATGCTTTTTTACAGCAAATATTATTACGGCCAGAAGATTACAGTGTTATAGCAACATTAAATTTAAACGGTGATTATATTTCTGATGCATTAGCGGCTCAGGTGGGTGGAATTGGTATTGCGCCGGGTGCAAATTTGAGTGACAGTATCGCGATGTTTGAAGCGACGCACGGAACGGCTCCAAAATATGCAGGTCAAAACAAAGTGAATCCGGGATCCTTAATTTTATCTGCAGAAATGATGTTGCGACATATGGGATGGGTAGAAGCCGCCGATTTGATTGTCAAGGGGGTCTCAAAAGCGATCGAAGCCAAGACGGTCACCTACGATTTTGAGCGTTTGATGCCGGGCGCAAGCCTTGTTAGCTCATCTGGCTTTGGTGAGGCCATAATCTCCCATATGTAGGTTTTTGGGCTATAGTTATAGTGAAACCAATATTTAGAGGCTAGTAAGACTAGGGAGGGTAGGTTTATGTTAAGTAAAGAGCTAGAGATGACATTGAACACGATATTCATCGACGCGCGTGAGCAGCGTCATGAATCGGTTACGGTGGAGCATTTGTTGCTTGCATTGTTAGATAATCCACAAGCGTCTGCTGTACTGCAAGGATGCGGTGCAAAAATTGAAGACTTACGTACAGATTTATTAACGCATATTTCGGCAACAACGCCATTACTTACCAAAAATAGTCTTGATCATGAAACACAACCTTCTTTGGGATTTCAACGTGTTTTGCAACGCGCTATTTTTCATGTGCAATCTGCAGGTCAGTCTGAAGTAAACGGCGCCAATGTTTTGGTGGCTATATTTAACGAACAAGATAGCCAGGCGGTATTTTTTCTTCGTCAACAAAATATTACGCGACTCGATGTCGTTAATTATATTGCGCATGGTATTGGCCGCGTCAAACACAGTGAATTTCCGGGTCAAATTTCAATGCCCTCGTTTGAAGAAGAAGTTTCCCCAGAGGCGCTGCCGAATAATTTATTGGAAGCGTATACGATTAATTTAAATGCACGTGCGTTAGCGGGAAATATTGATCCCGTGATCGGTCGTGATGATGAGTTGTCACGCGTGATTCAAACGTTATGTAGACGTCGCAAAAATAACCCCTTATTGGTTGGCGAAGCGGGTGTGGGAAAAACCGCCATTGCAGAAGGATTGGCGAAATTAATTGTTTCGGGTAAAGCACCTGAAGCGATTTCTTCGTGTGTCGTGTATGCGTTAGATTTAGGTGCTATTTTAGCGGGTACTAAATACCGCGGTGATTTTGAAAAGCGATTTAAAGCGATATTAAACGAACTGCAAGAACAAAACGGTTCGATATTATTCGTCGATGAAATTCATACTATTATAGGCGCAGGTGCTGCATCGGGTGGTGTGCTGGATGCGTCAAATTTATTAAAGCCATTATTATCTAACGGTACTTTAAAGTGTATTGGCGCAACGACCTATTCAGAATTTCGTAATATTTTTGAAAAAGATCATGCGTTGGCGAGACGTTTCCAAAAAGTCGAAATTGGCGAGCCGACGGGTGCACAAAGTGTTTCTATTCTACGCGGATTACGTTCGCGATTTGAAAAATATCACAATGTTAAATATACCTTGCCAGCATTACGCGCAGCGGTTGAATTATCTCAGCGTTATATCAATGATAGATTTTTGCCCGATAAAGCGATTGATGTGATTGATGAAGCGGGTGCGTTTCAATTATTACAACCTATCGCAAAACGCAAAAAAATTATTGGTGTATCTGAAATTGAAGCGGTTGTTGCTCGCATGGCACGCATTCCGTCTAAAACAGTTTCTTTATCTGACAAAGACAGGCTACGTAATTTGGTCCGTGATTTGAAATTATTAATTTTTGGCCAAGATCAGGCGATTGAAGCATTAGGCTCGGCGATTAAATTAGCACGTTCAGGATTGAGTGAAGAACAAAAGCCTATTGGATCTTTCTTATTTGCAGGACCAACGGGTGTCGGTAAAACAGAAGTGACGCGTCAATTAGCCAATAGTTTAGGCGTCGAATTATTACGCTTTGATATGTCAGAATATATGGAACGTCATACGGCGTCGCGATTAATCGGTGCGCCTCCAGGATATGTGGGTTTCGATCAAGGCGGATTATTAACAGAAGCTATTTCTAAACATCCGCACTCGGTTTTATTATTAGACGAAATAGAAAAAGCGCATCCTGATGTCTTTAATTTATTATTACAAGTTATGGATCATGGTACATTGACGGATAACAATGGTCGTAAAGCAGATTTTAGACATGTGATTTTAGTCATGACAACCAACGCGGGAACGGATTTATTAGAGAAGCATTCTATTGGATTTACAACCACAGATAATAGCGATGATAGTTTGTCTGCGTTGAAAATATTATTCTCTCCAGAGTTTCGAAATAGATTAGATGCAACTATTAAATTTAATTATTTATCCAAAGAGACTATTAATAACGTTGTGAATAAATTAGTCATGGAATTAGAAGTGCAATTGGAGCATAAAAAAGTGGCTTTATTTGTAGACCAACCTGCACGGGATTGGTTAGCGCTGCATGGCTATGATAAGCAAATGGGGGCACGTCCAATGGCAAGAGTCATACAAGAAAAAATTAAAAAACCACTTGCTGAAGAATTACTATTTGGTCGATTAGTGAATGGCGGTGCGGTGAGTGTAACGGTTAAGAAAGATGATTTAGTTTTCACTATAGAGCAACGCTATGATACTTTGCCGGGTCAGGCGGTGTTGAAATCAGAGTTTAGCGATCGCGGTAAATAATTTGTATTTCATACTAGTGTAGGGGTGGGGTAGTAGTCCGCCCCTTACGCGTGTCTATAATTTTATCTATCCCGGTAAATAATCCGACCTTTGGTCAAATCATACGGTGTCATTTCGCATTTGACTTTGTCGCCCGTCAAAATACGGATGTAGTTCTTGCGGATTTTGCCTGAGATATGTGCGGTAATGATATGCTTTTGGCCGCTGGGTAATTCAACTTCGACGCGAAACATCGCGTTAGGTAACGTTTCAGTGACTACGCCGTCGACTTCTATTTGATCTTCTTTAGCCATGCTGACAAAAATCCTCTCAATGAAAAATGTAGGGGTTCGATTAATCGGGCCCTATGATGCCTTAATTTCTTCACTCCCACAATGGATAGTGCTCAAAGTGAATGGCAGAGGGGAAGAAGAACTTGGCATTTTCAACGAGAGAATCAGAATAATCAGAAAAATAGAAGTGATGAGCAGGACTGGTTTGGGTATTCAATAATTGCTCATGTTCCAGAAAACCCTTTACAGCACGAGCGGTAATATCTGCCGGATCTATAAGAATTACTTTGTCGCCATAATATTTATGTATGGTTTTTTTTAATAGCGGGTAGTGTGTGCAACCCAGTAATAAAGCTTCTATATTTTTCAATTCTGGATGAGATAAATAAGATTCGAGAATTTCAAACAGCGCATGATTATTCGCATAACCTTCTTCGATCATGGGAGCAAGCAGGGGAGTGGCTAATGCTTTCAGTTCTATATCTAAATTTAACTCATTTATTTTTTTGAGATAAATATTTGAATTTACAGTTTGGCGTGTGCCAATTAATCCAATAATTTGCTTCGCATGATGTTCGCGTAAATAATTTATAGTAGGTTCTATGACATTGATAACTTTAGCTTTGCTCGCAACATATTCTTTAGCGAGATCATAAGCAGCAGAAGAAGCAGAATGACAAGCGATAAGAATAATTTTACACTTTTGTTGAAGCAATACATCGCAAATTTTTATAGTATAAGCTTGAATAGCCGCAGCAGATTTATCGCCATACGGAAGATGTGCGGTGTCACCAAAGTAAATCATTTTTTCATGCGGTAATAATTTATGTACAGCACTTGCTACTGTCAGTCCACCAATACCTGAATCAAATATGCCGATAGGTTGAGAAGAAGAAGGTGAGGATGATTTCATCGTTGAAGATCTCATCAGACATTATCCAAATATTTTTCAGCATCTAACGCAGCCATACATCCGGTGCCTGCAGAAGTGACCGCTTGTCTATATATATGGTCTGCAACATCGCCTGCTGCAAATACACCCGGAATGCTGGTGAGTGTTGAGTTACCCTCAAGGCCTGTTTTAGTTTTGATATAACCATTGTTCATGTCTAATTGGCCCTCAAATATTTGAGTGTTTGGATGATGGCCTATAGCTATAAATACGCCATGTAAATCAATCGTTTTTAAAGAGTGGTCCAGCGTATTTTTAATGCGTAATTGATTAACGCCAGACGTATCACCTAAGACTTGATCAACAGTATGATTCCATAATATCTCGACATTTTTTTTCTGTAATAATTTAGTAATTAATATTTTTTCTGCACGAAACTTATCTCGTCTGTGAACCACAAAAACTTTCGAGGCTATATTGCTGAGATATAAAGCTTCTTCAACAGCCGTATTTCCTCCACCCACTACCGCAACATCTTTGTTTTTATAGAAAAATCCATCGCAGGTTGCGCACGCTGAAACGCCTTTACCCATAAACGCTTGTTCAGAAGGAATTTCAAGATATTTTGCAGAAGCACCCGTACTAATAATTAACGCATCGCACGAATAGGTTTCAGATCCGCCGTGTAATACAAAGGGTTTTTTATTAAGCTCTACTTTTTCTATATGATCCAAAATAATATTGGTTTCAAAGCGCTCTGCATGTTTTAACATACGGGCCATTAAGTCAGGTCCTTGCAGGCCTTCAATATCTCCGGGCCAATTATCGACATCGGTTGTGGTCATTAATTGTCCGCCTTGTGCGATGCCCGTAATTAACGCCGGTTTTAAATTTGCGCGCGCGGCATAAATTGCTGCAGTGTATCCGGCAGGTCCTGAACCCAAAATAATTAAGCGGTGATGTTGCATAAGTTTGGTACTCCATCGTGAAATAATTTGTGCTAGTATAACCGCTTTCTTTTATCGTAACAGTTGAAATGGATAGCGAGGACAGTTTTGAGACAGCGGACGCGATATCAGCAGCAACCTGTAAAGAAAAATCATTGGCACGAAGGTATGGTAATTTTGAGCATTGCAGTCATGCTCTTATTATTTGGCGCCCTGTTTACTTACGGCCGTCCCAGTGGAAATGCGGGTGGTGAAATAGGCAGCTTATTAGCCGGCGGTTTGTTATATATTTTTGGCTATGTTGGATTTCTGCTTCCCTTGTCTATTCCCTATGGTGTTTGGTTAGCGACTCATCCCGTCGATGAAGATGAAGAAGAATCATCACGCGATAACTTGGTGTGGCGAGGACTGGGTTTTTTCTTGGCGTTAGTGTCCAGTTGTGGATTAGCCGCGATTCAATTCCCCCATTTTATTATCAGCGAAATCCCCTATAGTGGTGGCGGAATTTTTGGGATGGCTGTTGCATTAGGATTAATAGAAACGTTTAGTTTAATTGGTACGACTGTTTTATTATTTGGTTTCTTCTTGTGTGGAATTACGTTGTTTACCGGGTTTTCATGGCTGACGGCATCTGATTTCTTGGGCAAGAGTATTTTTAACGCCTGTGCGTTTGTATTTACGCGCAGTGAAAAAGATGAAGGAGGGGAAGAGTTTGATGACGAAGAAGATGATCAAAATGAAGATGACGATGAAGAAGTAAGTTCAAAAAGCCCTGCAGTTAAAAAAATGCGTCAACCCCGTGATATTGATCTTCCTACAACATTCTCTCGACGCGAACCCATTTTTGTAGAACAAATCGAAGACAATCCTCGTGCATCCAGAATAAAAACAACGACGCTTAAGACATACGTTAAACCTATCGTGAGAGCAGGGTTGCCCTCGTTGGATTTATTGGATCTTCCTGAAGTTACACGCGAAAGAAATTATTCGCCACAAGGATTGGAATTAATGTCGCGTGAAGTCGAAGCGCGCTTAAAAGATTTTGGTATTTTAGTACAAGTTGTTGGCGCACACCCGGGTCCTGTGGTGACTCGATTTGAAATGCAATTAGCGCCAGGAATTAAAGTGAGTCGAATCGTAACATTAGCAAAAGATTTGGCGAGATCTTTATCTGTGATTAGCGTTCGTGTTGTTGAGGTCATTCCGGGTAAATCTGTTGTTGGCTTAGAATTACCCAATCAACATCGCGAAATAGTCCGTCTCAGTGAAGTATTAAGTTCACCGCCGTATCAAGAAGCCCGATCGCCAGTGAGTTTAGCCTTGGGTAAAGATATTGCGGGTCATCCTGTTGTTGTTGATTTATCAAAAATGCCGCATTTATTAGTTGCGGGTACAACGGGTTCCGGAAAATCGGTTGGTTTAAACGCAATGTTATTAAGCTTCTTGTTTAAATCACGTCCTGAAGATGTCCGTATGATCATGATTGATCCCAAAATGTTGGAGTTGTCCATCTATGATGGAATTCCCCATTTGTTAGCGCCGGTTGTAACAGATATGAAAGAAGCGGCGAGTGCATTGCGTTGGTGTGTCGCTGAAATGGATCGACGCTATCGAGCCATGTCTGCACTTGGCGTGAGAAATCTTGCGGGTTATAACGCTAAAGTCGCTGAAGCAGAAACGGCAAAACAACCTTTAGTTGATCCGTTGTGGCGACCAACACCGGACGGTCCAGCAGAAGCACCGAAATTACAAAAATTACCTTATATAGTCGTCGTCGTAGATGAATTTGCTGATTTATTTATGGTCGTGGGTAAAAAGATTGAAGAATTAATTGCGCGTATTGCACAAAAAGCACGCGCGGCAGGAATTCATCTTATTCTCGCAACGCAACGTCCTTCTGTAGATGTTATTACAGGTTTAATTAAAGCGAATATTCCTACACGAATAGCATTTCAAGTTTCTTCCCGAATAGATTCCCGAACAATTTTGGATCAACAAGGTGCAGAGCAATTATTGGGGCATGGCGATATGTTGTATTTAGCGCCAGGAACTGGTGTACCTGTGCGTGTACACGGTGCCTATGTTGCAGACGATGAAGTCCATAAAGTCGTTGAAGATTGGAAAACACGTGGTACTCCAGAATATATTGAAGGATTGTTTGACGAAGGCATTGATGACGAAGAAGGTGAAGGTGGCGAAGAGGGTTCTGATGAAAATGCAGAAAGCGACCCACTATATGACGAAGCCGTAAAAATCGTCGTTGAAACTCGACGTGCATCGATATCGGGCGTTCAACGACGATTAAAAATTGGATATAACCGTGCGGCGCGAATATTAGAAGCAATGGAAGATGCGGGAATTGTCAGCCCCATGGAATCTAACGGTCAGCGAGAAATTTTAGTGCCTGAAGGAGCAGATTAATTCATGCGTCGTTTGCAGTTTGGAACGAAGGGCACAGAAGTCATTTTCAGTTTAATTATTACCTTTATTTTCGCATGGCTTTCTATATCACCGCCTAAAGTACTCCAAGCTGTTTTGGGGCGACTCGAAGATGTGGTTTACGATGTGCGTTTGAATTCCTCACTACCCCAACACGCCACACCTAAAAACCCTATTGTTATTGTTGATATCGATGAAAAATCTATTCGAGAAATAGGGCGCTGGCCATGGCAGCGAGAAGAATTATCGCAATTGGTTCAAAAATTATATTCACAAGGTGCAACGGTTATTGCATTTGATATGCTTTTTTCTGAAGCAGAGCGTAGTGAAGTATGCAGCATTAATAACCGCGGCAGTACTCAAGATGATTTATTTATGAAAACGCTTGAAGCGGGTAGAGGTAAAGTTGTTTTGGGATCTTTTTTATCGAATGAAAATGAAGTTTCAATTGGACAATTACCGAAGCCTGCGGTTGAATTAGCGCCATTGCATTTAACAAACATCGCTTTACCCAAATTACAAAGTTACATTAGTAATATTCCTGAATTCGAAAATGCAGTTGATAATGGCGGTGTATTATCCATTATTCCTGATAGCGATGGAATTTTACGGCGTTATTCTTTATTGCAACGTTACGGTGATAATTTATATCCCTCATTGGCTTTAGAAGCTGTCAGACTTTATTTATTGGAAAAAAATATTTCTATTTCGGTTGATACCATTGGGTATGAGAAATTTCTGGGAAGTGTAACGCTGGGCAACACGACTATTTCTACCGATCCGATTGGACGTGTCTATGTTCCCTATATTGGTCCTGCTCGTTCATTCCCGTATTATTCTGCGGCAGATATTCTGAATGATCGCGTGCCTGCAAATACCTTGCAAAACACCTTGGTTTTTATAGGAACTTCTGCGGTGGGGTTAGGCGATGTGCGTGCAACACCCGTGGGTAGTGTGTACCCGGGTGTGGAAATTCATGCGAGTGTTGCTGAAGGATTATTTTTAAATCATTTTTCTTATATTCCTTCGTGGGAGCCCGGTGCTGAATTAGTGCTTATTTTGGTATTGGGTATTCTGCTAACGGTTTTATTTGCTTATGTGGGGCCTTTTGTTATTGGCTCTACTGCAATATTAATTCTGATTGCGTTATACATGGGGCTGGAACGTTTATGGCAAATGCATAATATAATTATGCCATTCATGTTGCCTTCTTTAATGATTATTATTTTAGCGATATTTAATATCGCGTATCGTGTTTTTGTTGAGAGCCGTCGTCGGTCAGAATTGAAACATGTCTTTGAGCAATATGTTCCTGTCGGTCGTGTCAATGAAATCTTAAAAAATCCGGAAGCGGCTGATGCATTTGAAGGTGAGCGTAAAAACATGTCTGTGTTATTCATGGACATCCGTGATTTTACAACCATTTCTGAGAAATTAAATATTATAGAACTTAAAAAATTATTAAATTTTTTCTTAACAGAAATGACAACGGTTATTTTTAAAAATAGCGGAACAGTAGATAAATATGTTGGCGATATGATCATGGCTTTTTGGGGGGCGCCATTGTCGGACAAAAACCACGCCAAACATGCTATTCAAGCGGGAATCGAAATGTTAGCCACGACACAGGCGGTTCAAGATAAATTAGTTGCAATGGGTTTGCCGCATATTCGTATTGGTATTGGTGTAAACACGGGCATGATGGATGTGGGGGATATGGGTTCGACGTATCGTCGTGCTTATACGGTGTTGGGTGATGCGGTGAATTTGGCGTCACGTTTAGAGTCGTTAACAAAATATTATGGCGTGGGCATGATGGTGGGTGAAAATGCGGCGGCCAATCAAACTGATTTTATATTTAGATTGGTTGATAAAGTTAAAGTAAAGGGCAGACATGAAACCGTTTCAGTCTATGAGCCGTTGGAGAAAAAAACAGAAGAGTTGAGAATATATCATACGGCTTTGAATTATTATTTTTCTCAGAATTGGCTTGAAGCGAAAAAATTATTTTCTGAATTGACGAAAGATTTTCCGACAGTAAAATTATATCAATTATATTTAATGCGCGTGTTAAATTTTGAAAAATTCCCGCCACCTTCAGATTGGGATGGTTCGTGGGAGCATACGGAGAAATAATTACAAAAAACTTCCTTAAATAGTTTCCTTTTCCGCATCGCGGGAGAAGGTGCCCCGAAGGGGCGGATGAGGTAGCAATAGGGGGGATTTATCTAGCTCTTCTCCAACGCCACAAACAACGCACCACTTCCTCGTACAATATTCAGCAACAATACTTTTTGACTTTGCGATGCAATGCCTTGTAAGTCATGAATAGTTTTTACCGGTATTTGATTAGCAGAAATGATTACATCGCCTGGAGCAAGTCCAGCACGCCATGCTGTGCTGTTTTTCGATACAAACGTAATTTGTATGCCAATAATATGTCCCTGCGAAGGCGTTTGTTGATCAAAGTCACGTAAGGCCAATCCAAATAAGAAAGGATTTTGCGTTTGTGAATTCTCCATGTATTTATCCGGATCCGCCGTGACTACTTCCAGATTCATTTTTTTGCCTTTGCGTAAAATAGTCAGATTAATTTTTGCGCCCACTCGCAACAAACCTATCGTGTTGCGAACAGCAGAGGCTGTTTCCATAGGTTGATTATTAACAGAAATAATAACATCGCCAGCTTGAAGTTCAGCTTTTTGTGCAGGTGAATTAGGCGAAACTAATGTGATAATAGCTCCCTTTACATCTTTTAATTCAAATCCTTTTGCAAGATCAGGCGTTAAGTCTTGAACAACAACGCCCATTAATCCGCGTTTAACTGAGCCATACTGAATCAACTGCGACATAATGGTTTTCGCCATATTAATAGGAATGGCAAATCCAATGCCAATGTTTCCACCTTCTGGGGTTAAAATAGCGGTGTTAATTCCAATCAGCTGGCCTTTGAGATTGATTAATGCACCACCTGAATTGCCTGGATTGATAGACGCATCGGTTTGGATAAAATTTTCCAGACCTTGAGGTCCTTCAATACCTAAGCTTCCTCGTTGTAGTGCACTGACAATACCTGAAGTGACTGTTTGATTGAGACCAAAGGGACTTCCAATTGCAGCGACGAAGTCGCCTACTTGTAGATCATCAGAATTACCAATAGGCATAGCGGTTAATTTTTCAGCAGGAATTTGTAATATCGCAATATCAGTAGCCGGATCAGTACCAATAAGTTTGGCTTTAAAATTTTGTCCGTCGCTGAGGGTTACCGTGATAGTTTTGGCTTTATCAATGACGTGATTATTCGTGATAACATAACCTTTTGATGCATCAATAATCACACCTGAGCCCAAGCTTGCAAATTCACGAAGTGTACCACCTGGCATACGAGTGGCGTTGCTGTTGCCGTTATCATCGTCTTGCGAGTTAGGCATGAGTACTTCGCCTTGAGCAGCAATATTAACAACAGCCGGCATAATTTTTTTGAGCATGGGAGCGATAGTATTTTCTGTATCGGGCTGTGCACCTGCAAAAACGCAGGTTGAAAAAAATAAACCCAGCAGAATATATAAAAATCGTTTCATTACAGATTTCCTTGTTTGAGCCGCAGAGAAAAATGATTGATCAAAATGTATATCTCAAGTTGCTAGATATTATCCGTTGGGAGGTAAAAAATCCACCGGAAATAAATGCATGGGAAAAAGTAGAGCATTGTGTAAAAGAATGTGTGAACTGTGGATTGCACAAAACACGAACACAAACTGTTTTTGGAACAGGAAATCGACAAGCACGTGTAATGTTTATTGGTGAAGCACCCGGAGCAGAAGAAGACAAACAAGGCAAACCATTTGTAGGTCGCGCAGGGCAGTTATTGACACAAATGTTGCGGGCCGTAGGATTTTCGCGTGAGGATGTTTTTATAGCCAATATTTTAAAATGTCGTCCGCCTAATAACCGCGATCCCCAAATCGATGAAGTCGAAAAATGTACGCCCTATTTGAAAGAACAAATAGCCTTAATCAAGCCCGATGTCTTAGTCGCATTAGGACGCATTGCATCGCATTTTTTATTAAATACAACGACCTCATTGTCAAAATTACGCGGACAGGTATTTACATTCAATAACACGCCATTATTAGTAACCTATCATCCCGCCTATTTATTACGCACACCTGCGGATAAAGCCAAAGCCTATGAAGATTTGAAAAAAATTCAGGAGTTTTTATGAGAGATATTTTATTTGATCCTATCGAGCCCCTTCATTCGGGTTATTTAAAAGTCGATAATATCCATGAAATATATTGGGAAGAGTGTGGCAATCCGTCGGGAGTTCCCGTTGTTTTTTTACATGGAGGGCCAGGCGCTGGCTCGACACCCGATCATCGAAGATTATTTGATCCAACATTTTACAGAATTATTATTTTTGATCAGCGTGGTGCGGGACGATCAAAGCCTTTTGCAGAGTTAAAAAATAATACGCCAGAATATTTAGTGGAAGATATAGAAAAATTAAGATTATTTCTAAAAATCAAACAATGGCTTGTATTCGGGGGTTCATGGGGAAGTACGCTCGCCATTTATTATGGCGAGCAACACCCCAAAAGCTGTTTAGGATTTGTATTGAGGGGCATTTTTTTAATGCGCTCTCATGAAATAGACTGGTTTTTTCATGGAATTAGAACATTTTTACCCGAAGTCTGGGAGGAATTTTCAAATTATATTCCGGAAAATAAAAGAAATAATTTATTAAAAGCCTATTTTGAATTATTAACTGATCCTGATCCAAAAATTCATATGCCCGCAGCCAAAATATTTAGCAAAACTGAAGGCGAAATGTCGACATTATTACCCAACCCAAAATTAGTCGAGGGTTATCAAACGGATCATGTTGCGTTAGGATTAGCCCGAATCGAAGCTGAATATATGTTGCATCAAGCGAAATCCTTAGGTGAAAATTTATTAAAAAATACGCATAAAATAAATCATCTGCCGTGTTTTATTATTCAGGGAAGATATGATTTATGTTGTCCGCCTGTTTCAGCCTATGAATTATCCAACGCGTGGCCCAAAGCAAAATTAATTATGGTGCCGGATGCCGGACATTCTGCCAGTGAACCGTCTCTCTCAAAACAACTGATATTAGCAACAGAAAAATTTAAAGCTATTTTGGGGGATCATCATTCATGAGTCCTGTTTCTCGTGATATTTTTCGTACGTATGATATTCGCGGTATTGTTGACGAAACGCTCACAGCAGAAGCCGTTTATTTGATAGGAAAATTATTCGGTTCGGAAGCGCGTGAACAACATGAAACAAAAGTGATTATTGCACGCGATGGGCGTCTCTCCGGTCCCGTATTAAGTGAAGCGCTTAAAAATGGTTTATTAGACAGCGGTTGTGATGTGATAGATATAGGCATGGTTCCCACGCCATTATTATATTTTGCAACGCATATATTAGACTCACGTTCAGGTGTTATGTTGACGGGTAGTCATAACCCAAAAAATTATAATGGCTTAAAGATGGTGATTGCGGGTCAAACGTTATCTGAAGACAAAATTCAAATTATTTATCAACGTATTCTGTCTAAAAGTTTTTCCAAGGGGCAGGGGAAATATTCCCAGCATAATATTATAGATGAATATATTAGCTATATTAAAAAAACCATTCATATATTACCCTCAAAAAAACTAAAAATAATTGTTGATGCGGGAAATGGCATTGCAGGGAAAATAGCGCCGAGTTTATATCGGGCCTTGGGTTGTGAAGTGATTGAGTTATTTTGTGAAGTCGATGGCAATTTTCCGAATCACCATCCCGATCCTGCCGTGCCAGAAAATCTAAATGATCTGGTTACTGCCGTAAAAAAACATCATGCCGATATTGGCTTAGCATTTGATGGCGATGGTGATCGTGTCGGTGTTATTACGAATACAGGCGAAATCATTTGGCCTGATAGACAGTTGATGGCTTATGCTAAAGATGTATTGTCCCGTCATGTGGGCGCTAAAATTATTTATGATGTTAAATGCACAAAGCATTTGCATACTGAAATTAAAAAATATCACGGTGTTCCCATTATGTACAAAACAGGCCATTCGCTGATCAAAAATAAAATGCGCGAAGAGGGTGCATTGTTGGCTGGCGAAATGAGCGGACATATTTTCTTCAAAGAACGCTGGTTTGGATTTGATGATGGGTTATATACGGGCGCAAGATTATTAGAGATTATGTCTCATGACAGTGGAACAGCGGCTGAGATATTTGAAAAATTCCCGAACAGCTTTTCAACGCCTGAATTAAAAGTTGCGGTAACACCTGAACAACGAAAAAAAGTCATAGCGGATTTGAAGTCTTCAGAAAAATTTAATCATGCGCGTATTATAGATATTGATGGCATTCGAATTGAATTTCCACACGGTTGGGGATTGGTGCGCGGATCGAATACCACTCCACATTTAGTGTTGAGATTTGAAGCAGATAATCAAGAAAATCTAGATAATATACAAAAGCTTTTTCACGAAGAATTATTAAAAATAGACAGTACGTTAATTTTGTCTTTTTAGAAATAGATATAGATATGGGAATAGGATTTTATGCGGGTCATCACTTGTAATGTCAACGGCATTCGTTCTGCAGCAAAAAAAGGGTTTTTTGTGTGGGCAGAAAAACAAAAAGCTGATTTTATTTGTCTTCAAGAAACCAAAGCGCAATTGGATGATTTAATTCATAATGGTTTAGATATAAAAAATTATTACCGCTTTCATGCGGATGCGTTAAAACCGGGTTATAGCGGCGTGGCGATATATACACCGCACAAACCCCTTCATGTGCATAAATTATTGGGTTTTGAATGTGCTGATACGGAAGGTCGCTTTGTGCAATTGGATTATAAAGATTTCAGCATTGTTTCTGTGTACTTACCTTCGGGGAGCTCTGGAGATCATCGTCAAATAGAAAAATATAAATTCATGGAAAAATTTATGCTGTATTTAAAAAAAATGGTGAGTAAAAAAATAATAGTATGTGGCGATTGGAATATTGCGCATCAAAATATTGATTTAAAAAATTGGAAGCCTAATCAAAAACATTCGGGATTTTTGCCAGAAGAGCGCGCGTGGTTAGATAACGTATTCAATGACATAGGGTGGGTGGATGCGTTTAGAGTACTGAACTCAGCGCCGGATCAATATACGTGGTGGTCCAACCGTGGGCAGGCCTATGCTAAAAATGTGGGTTGGCGAATTGATTATCAAATCATCAGCCCGCTACTGAAGAAAGCATTAAAAAATACAGAAATCTATAAAAAACAGCGCTTTTCTGATCATGCACCGTTGATCATGGATTATACTGAGATTATATAAAATTAGGAGGTGTTGCTATGGGTGATATAGGCGAATTAGGTGTTCCCAGAAGAAGGGGTCTCGATGAAACAGGACTAGCTGTCTCGCTTTTGCCTCGGATTATGCCCACGGTGGAAATCGAGGGTGGGCCCGTTGCGAAGCCTCTAAAAACAGTGGGTGATCTTCGAGATTTTTATGTGATTAAAGCACGAGACGGTGGTAAGGATTGGATTCCCACGCATGTGCCTTTGCATAAAGTGACATTAGATATTCCGCTGAACTTGCTTGATGACGCTGTATATCTGGGGCGAATCAATAGCATTCATCTTTCAGCCGTACGAGGCGGTGGTTTTTTCAGGACAGATTCTCAGCAGCCAGGTGATATTCGGGAGATGATAGACTTGATTCTTATGGGGCTTAAAAAACAGGGGATTACCCCTCCCAAAATTGTCGTCAAATTTGCGAATGAGAAAGCAGATAAAATAGTGGAAGACTACTGTAAACTGTTAGGGGTGCAGCTCGAGCGGGCCTATAAGAAGTCACCAGCAGCTACGCCTCCTGTTACACCTACACCTGAGTCTGCTTCTGATCCTGCTAAAGCCGCTTCTTTTAAAATCCCTGGTAGCAAGTTATAGCACAAATAAAAAAGGCGGCATGTTTTACCATGCCGCCCCCAAGCTATTTAAGGCCCACTTCCATGCTTGCCTTGCATCCTTGCAAGTCGCGTCCCTTCAGTAAGTCCATCCTTGAACTTGGATCCAGCGTTAGTCCTTAAACTTGCGACCAGTTTATCATCCCTGGCTCAGCCAACAACCGGGGGGCGGGCCAAATCACAGGCAGTGGTCAATTTTTTGGGTTCTCAATACGGCTATATATAACAATGACTTATGTGAGATTCTTGATTTTGCAGGCGAAAAAATACAGGCAATATGGTCAATTGCTTACGCGAATATACGACATGGCTTACAGTAAATTAAGATAATGTTATGCTAAATATTATGCTCGTCACGGGTGAATGAGTGTGCGTCTTTCCCTGTTGCACGTCTGATTTACTTCAATTTCTTCCCTAGGGTTCAATACTACGCTCAGCGTCGTAAAATTTCAACCACCAATCGGCTGTAGTTTTAATATTTTCGCCACTTTCTCCTCTCAGCAAGAGAAAATCATATGCGGCGCGGAAGCGAGGGTGGGTTGCAATTTTGTGGACAGAGCGGCGTTGATGTTTTTTCATGCGAAATTGTAATCGCCATATTTCTTCGACGGCCATGGTGAAGCGTTTTGGAATGGTCATGAGTTGTATTTGTTTTTTTAATACGCTGTGAAGTGCATCTTCGATAGAAGAATTGTTGAGTGCATCCAAGAAGGGTTGCCATAACACGACGGCTAAAATAAAAGACGGTGTTAATGTTTTGCCGTCTCCAATTCTTTTGTCGCTATTTTTCATGGCGATCTGTAAGAATTTTTGCTTGGGATTTGTGGAAGGGAATAATTGTTCAAATAAACCATATTTTAATAATAAATTAAAAGTCTTCTCCGCATGCCCCTTCAGAAATAATTTTAGCGTTTCGTCGAATAAGCGGGGTGGGGCGATTTGGTGAATGAGGTGTCCCATGTCATATAAGGGTTTTTCAGTTTCTTTCTCAATGGAAAAATCCAGTTTTGCGGCGAATCGAATGGCGCGCAACATGCGAGCGGGATCTTCTTGGTAGCGTTGAAGGGGATCGCCAATCATTCTGATTTGTTTATTTTTTAAATCTTCCCATCCGCCGCAATAACTAATAACACTAAAATCTTCGATATTGTAATAGAGTGAATTAATGGTAAAGTCACGCCGAATGGCATCTTCATCAATGGTTCCATAGACATTATCGCGAACAATTAAGTGGCCTATTAAACGGGCTTCATGTTCTTGTTCGGCTTTACTGTGATCTGCGCGAAACGTTGCGACTTCGATAATGTCTCTTCCAAAGTAAACATGGGCTAATCTGAATCGCCGTCCAATTAAAATACAGCGTCGAAAGAGTGGTTTAATTTGCTCAGGGTGTGCGTTGGTGGCGACATCAAAATCTTTGGGATGATGGCCAAGCAGCAAATCACGTACGCTACCGCCGACCAAATAGGCAGAAAATCCCGCGTCTTTGAGGCCATAAAGGACTCTGAGCGCGCTAGGGCTGATGTCGTCTCGAGAAATAGAATGCGATTCACGAGGAATGATTTGCGGTGTTGTGGTTCTAGTCATTCCTATATAATACAGTTTGTGCTCCCTTCGTCTAGTGGCCTAGGACACCACCCTCTCACGGTGGGTACGCGGATTCGAATTCCGCAGGGAGCGCCATATATATAACATAAGGGGAAAATATAAAATGCTAGAAGTTCAGGCAAGACGAAGCCAATTAAAAAAAGAGTGCTGGAGGTGTTGTTGTACGTTTTTCAGTAAGGGAAAAGCTGCAGAACTCGAATTTTTAGATGATGTGTTGGAGCATTACAACAGAGTTGAATCAAAAGATATAAAAGCAAGTATTCTATATATATTGGATACAACAGCAGCAGAAACCAATCTCAAAAACTTCGGGGATGAAACGAAAAAATTAGCGAATAAACTCGCTGGTGTTCAAGTTTCGTTCACCAGCATTCAAACTGAAGATGATCCCTTGTTACAGAAAAGCGCTCAGAGAGCAAAAAAATAACACTTAATTAATTGACTGATTTTATCCGTCAGTGATTTCTTGGTTGAATACGAAACTTCAAAAATATCCGTCGTCTGGCTCAATGAGAATAAATAATCATCGCTGGACGACAAGCCGTCAATTAATTTAAGTTCTAGCGCTCGTGTGGCTAACCAATGTTCGCCCGTTGCAACTTGTTCTATGTTTACTATGGGTCTGTTTTCAGTAATAAAATTTTTGAAATAATAATGAATTTCTTCCAGATCTTCTTTAAATTTCTCGCGATCTTTATTGGTGTTTTCGCCAAAGAGCGTCAGAGTACGTTTGAATTGCCCGGCAGTAATTTGTTCAAAATCAATATTATTTTTTTGAAGCCAGCGATGAAAGTTCGGCATTTGGGCAACAACGCCAATGGAACCAATAATGGCAAACGGCGCGGCTAATATTTTATGTCCCACACACGCCATTAAATACCCGCCACTGGCTGCTACTTTGTCGATGATTACCGTGAGTGGAATGCGTTTGTCTTTGATGCGTTGTAGTTGCGAAGCGCCTAAGCCATAACTGTGGACCATCCCGCCTGCGCTTTCGACGCACACAATCACTTCGTCTTGCGGACTGGCGACGCCTAAAATAGCGGTGATTTCTTCGCGTAAATTTTCTACGGCAGACGCGCGAATGTCGCCGTCGAAGTGAATAAGATACGCACGTTTTTTGATGGGTTTTTCTTTCTCTCTTTTCTTTTGAATTTTTTGAAGGGATTTATAGGCTTTTTTATCAAGGATTTCTTGCTGGAATAAATTATCCATTTCTTGATATTTGTCGTTAATTTTTGAGATAGATAGGCTTCCCGTTTTGGGACGTTTTTTGTTTTTAGAGATAAGCGCGAGGGTCGCAATGACGAAAAACAGCAGGGCGGCAACAAAGGTGAGTATTTTTGCGAGGTAGATTCCGTAGTCAGCCAGGTATTGCATAAGGTATATTACTCCATGTAATTGAATTTAACCGTCACCAGTTTACCATTAGTCGGGGAATTATGAAGTTAAAATTATATCAAATGGGCGAAGCAGTACTACGGCAACCCGCCCGCGCGCTTACGGTTGAGGAGATCAAAAGCGACTATATTCAGCATTTAATTCAGCTGATGAAAGAGGCGATGTATGAAGCACCCGGCGTTGGGGTTGCTGCTCCTCAGATTGGAGAATCCATACAGCTGGCGGTATTAGAAGATCGCGAAGCGTATCTTGAAAATTATCCGGAAGACCAGCTTAAAGAGCGCGAGCGTAAAATTGTGCCATTTACAGTTATTATTAATCCTAAAATTATTGTGGATAAATCAGATAAAGCTGACCCTGTCGAATTTTTCGAAGGTTGTCTAAGTGTAGCGGGGTGTGTGGGTATGGTTCCCCGTGCACGAAAAGTGACGGTAGAATGTTTAAATGAACATGCTGAAAAAGTGACTATTCATGCAACAGGTTGGCATGCACGAATTTTACAGCATGAAATAGATCATCTTTTTGGAAAGTTATATCTAGATCGCGTTTATACACGGACGTTAATGACGCATGAAAATTACGCTAAATATTGGGCGGATAAATCAACGAAGGATATTAAAAAATTATTAGGTGTATAAAAATAGGTGTCTAATCTAAATGTTAGAGAAAATAAAGAATACAGCTGTTACAGTAAAGCCTTATGTTGAAGTCATTGCTGCCCGAGTTCTGAATCATCCCGGCGAACAATTGGCTATTTCGATTCTTGCCTCGAAACTGGTTTTTTCTCCCGAAACAGAACTGCTTGCTGATGTGAATATGGCGTATGCCATTTCGAATTTTGTATATTATGTTGCGTCATCTCCACTTTATAAAATCAAAGGCATGATAAAAACGCGCGATGAAAATGTACCTAAAGATTTTACAGGCGTTGCGAGTTGTTATGTTGCGGGTAACGGCGTATGTATTTTTGTTGCAGTGTGTTCTTTACCGGTTTTGATGGCAACCAGTACCGTATTAAAACTTAATCCGTTTGTTCAAAATTGCATGTATGTTTTTTGCGCCAATAATTATTTAGCATTGAATAATACAATGGATAGACAAACATTACAGGGGTTCAAAGAAACGTTATATTCGCTATTTTCTTCTACGCCGTATATAGCATTAACGATAGCGTTATCTGTAAAGTTTGTTCCAGAATCTGGATTGGTTGGATTTGCGTATGCCTCTTTGGTGGGATTAAGTGCGACGAATATTTTAAATAAATTATATTTAGCCTATCTGGGAAAATTTGTTCGAAGCCCCAATTTTTATCAAGTTAAAAGTGACATTTGGGAATTATTAAATGACGGCGCACCCAATTGTTTATCGATGTTGATCGAAATGTCATCGCTGACCGTATTTCCCTATTTGGCTTTATTACTAGGACCTGAATATGCTTCTGCAGCACAAATAGCGGTTACTATTAATGCGTTTGCCAGTGCGATTTCGCAGGGTATTACAACAGTTGCAGGAAGAGATGCGTATGTGGCAACCGGTCAGAACGATCAGGTTGCCGTAAAAAGAATTGGAAATCGCGCGGCCATTGCGTCGAGTGCAGCGAGTGCTGCTTCGCTAGTAACCTTTTCAATATTTGCGCGACGGATAACGGGCGCGTTTACGTCAGATACAAAAGTTCAAGATATTGCCGCTGCTGTTATTCCTCTGGTGAGTGCAGCAGAAAGTGTGAGTAATGTCCGTCAAAGTTTGGCCAATACCTTACGGATGGGATTTAATGATAATTGGTGGTCAACGGGTGCGAGTGCAATTTCAGCCGCTATCTTTATCGGTATTGGTATTGGCTTGAGAAACTCACAAAAATTAGACTTTGATTCGGGTATTTTCTTAGGCTGTATGCTGTTGAATTTGTTATTAGTCGCTATGAAATATGCTTACCGGACCTGTGGAGCACATCCACAGCAAGTAGGTGAAGCTGCGCCATTATTGGCCTCAGACCGTGAAAACACCTCAACTGGCTCAGAAAGCTCACCCAATTCACTCAGAAAGTGATGTTCTTAATATTTCCTTAAGGTTTAGTTGTTACACTCCTGTGACTTAATTTGAAGGGGACTATGCTGTGGACGAAAAGACTAACCCATTACTTACGAAGCCATTACCGGGTACAGGTGTTTTGCTTGATTTATCACCTAACGCTCCCGCAATTCCCTTTCCTGAATACCGTTATATTCCAACCGTTGGAGAAATTTGCAGGACTCCTCAAGGACTTGAGGCGCTTATTTATGTCCCCAACGAAGATTTTTTTAGCGGCTTAGCTGCAAAAGATATTTCTATAGATGAATTTTTAGACTATATGGAATCCCGTATAAAACAAGACGAAAACATCGAAAAATATCTCAGTTATGCGCATCCAAAACCGGGCAGTTTGCGTTTGTTTCAACTCGTGGGATCAGATGTTTTGCCTGAAAGACATCCCGGAGTATTTCAACATCTCACTGAATATAAAAAAATTGCATTTATGCCGTTAGATGATCTTCTTAAGTGTCTTCAGGATTTTTTCCCCGTGAATAAATTTAAATACAAAGAAGAATTAAAATGTCGGCTTAGGCAACTTTCTGCTAGACAGCTTGCTGTTGCAGAACGCGCGGATGAAGGCGAAATTCCATCGAGGTTGGAGAAAATTTTGTCGGTGTTAAATCATTCTATGTCGGATGTCCCTATTGTTTTTGCTACTTTATTTTTAGTGGCAGGTACAAGTAATTTTTTTCCAGTCTTTGCACCTGAAGAAGTTGTGGCTATTTTAGAAGAAAAAGGGACGCGAGAATATTCTTTACTTTATTATTTAAGAAAACAAAAAATTGATCTTCGTCGCTATAGACATGTCGACGCAGCCGTTGAGCGCGTTAATCAGAAATATTTCAAAACCGTTGTTGCTGAACTGCTGACAAAAGATGTTGGAAAAATCACTGCAAAAATTGATGACGCTATTCAACGCGGCATGGATCCCAATGTGCGATATGAAAAGACAGGAGGGACGCTTGTTCATGGAATTATCGGAGTATTATGGCATCTCACCGATGAAGAAGTACAAGGTCCTCTTTTGCGTCTGCGTGATGCTGGAGCTGATTTTAATGCACGAAATGAACGAGGTGAGACGCCATTGCATTATTGTCGTCTGCGCCAATCTTCAGAGACGCTTGCAAGGTGGTTAGTAGAAAATTGTCATGCAATTCCTGAATTGATGAGCGTGTCAGGTGAAGCGGCGAGTTTTGAGGGATTACGAGAACTCATTTGGGAGATAGAAAAAGACGAGGGTATTACTGCGCTCTGCGATTTACTTTATAGAAAAAAAACGGATCCCGAAGCGAGAAAATTATTTATAGAACGTACCACGGATGGTTTGAGTTGTGTGGGATTTGTAAAGCGAAAAAAAGAAGAAGCGACTCAGCGATTTGACTTGCCTATTTTAAAAGAAATTTATTCATCTTATAAAACAAATGAGTGCGATGAGATCTTGGATGTGTTTTTGAGATTTATTCAAAATCAATTTTCACATTTAGAGCAGGGCGGAAAACTTCCTCCTGAAGCCAGAGAGTTACTGGTTATTCTCAACGAATTTTCCCCTGAAGAGATTACGGGGGTATTAAGTACAGTTTTACCCACTAAAAAACGTACTTGCGTAATTTATCATATTAGAAGAAATAATATTCATATCTCAGATCTGCGTTACGTAAGAGAAGCCGCAGAGAAGTTGTCTGTCGATGCTGAGAACAAGCTAAAGATGGGAGATTTTTCTACGCCGCGTTTGGTTCGGGCCGCAGCGACGGGATTGGATTTACGTAGCAAAAGAATTGTTAATTGGGTAATGAGCGTCGGTGATAAAAGCGATAGGATTTTTTGTGGATTAATGGGACTGTTTGATGTGCACGTAGAACATCCTGAACCGGTAAGTGATACTTTGCCGGATATCGAAGCAGTCGGTGAAAGATCGCTTGAAACATCTCCTGCAAGTTCGCCTATGCATTCTCCGGTGTTAGCGCGAGTGACAGATCCGATGACATTTATATCTTACATTGTTGATGGAGAAGGTAATCTTGAGGGTATGCAGCGCATGCTTGAAGAAGAGCGTGTAGGGCATTACTGGGTAAAGAGGAGTTTAATCTCTACCGGACTGAGCGCGCTTCATTTAGCAGTACTTTATAATAGAGCAGACATCGCCCAATACTTGATGGAAGAAGTGGGATGTATTTCGGTTGCAGATGAGCATGGGAAAATGCCAATAGATTATATTACGTTGGGAACAACAGATGAGCGGATCGTTCAGTTATTCAAAAAAGAATTGACGGAAAAATTTGTTGCCGAAGAAAATAAAGACGGAATTAATCAGCTTATGCGTCGCAAAATCAATCCATTACACTCTGCGGTAGTTCAGCAAAAATCTGAAATAGTCCGAATGCTGATTGAGGACGGTAGAATTGATATTGATGAATGTAATGCTGATGGATTTACTGCAGTGATGTTGGCTGTAACGAAACCGAGTTTAGAAATTGTGCAATGTTTAGTAGATGCATCAGCAACACTGAGTCTTCATGATCGAAAAACAGGAAGGGGTTTAGTGCATTTGGCGGTTTGTGAGAGACAGCTCGAGATCGCACGCTATTTGTTTGATATAGGTTTTGCGGTGGATACACCCGCTGCGGGAACGCTTGCAACTCCGCTGGATTGTCTTCTTTTTGAGGGTGAAGCATTTCCTGAGTTAGAGCGTTGCGTTAGATTTTTAGTAGAAAGTGGCGCAGAAGTACTTCCAGAAAATATTGAAGCAGCACCTGAAGAACTGAAACCGTATTTACAGGAATCCATGGGTCGCTTTCTTCACCGTTGTGTGTTGATGAATGTGGCGTGCAGTTCTCTACCCAAACCATTTACGGAAAAAACGCAGGCTGAGCTTGAAGTTAAAGATAATGAAGGAAGAACACCGCTTCATTTGGCGATTATTCATAATCGAGTCAGCATAGTAGAGTATTTGTGTGCGCAAAATGCGGGTTTGGATGTAATAGATGATTTTGGCTGGTTGCCGGTGGATTATATTACGCTGGGCGAAACCGATGAAAAAATTGTACAGCTGTTTAGCGATAAATTAACACAGCAGTTTGTACAAGAAGAAAGTTGGAAGGGAATAGAGGCGCTCCTCAGTCGCAGGATCAATCCACTACACTCTGCGGTAACTCAACAAAAATATGGAATAGTCCGGGAGCTCGTTCGGGACAGTAGAGTTACGATTGATGAACGTGATGCAAATCAATTTACGCCATTGATGTTGGCGGTGACAAAACCGAGTGTAGAAATTGCGAGATGTTTAGTCGAAGCAAAGGCATCGACTAGTGTTTTTGACCCAAACACTGGAATGAGTTTGCTGCATTTTGCAGCGTGTGCAAAACAGCTTGCGATGGCTCAATACGTAATTTCAGTAAATCCTCGGGAGGTGTATGGAGTAGCTATGCGAAAAACTGCGCTGGGTTTTCTTCTTGAGGGGGAAGCATTTCCTGAGTTAGAGCGTTTCGTTAAATTATTAGTAGAAAGTGGCGCAGCGGTATACCCAGGACATATTGAAGCAGCACCTGAAGAACTGAAGTCATATTTACAGGATGCGATGGGTCGTTCTCTTCATCAGTGTATTTTTACACATACAGATGTTTTTCTACCTGAAGTATTTATAGGCAAAACGCGTGAACAGCTTGAATATAGAAATCCAGAAGGACAAACTCTCCTTCATAAAGCCGTTGTTCATAATCGCAATGGAATCGTACAGCATTTGTATGCACAAGGTGCTGGAATTAATGCGCTCGATAATTTCAGATGTCGACCGATGAATTATATTACCTTCGGCGAAACAGACGAGGCGATTGTACAGCTGTTTATAAAAGAATTAGAGCTGGAGTTTATACAAAAAGAAAATTTAGCGGGAATAGCCGAGCTGGTTAAGCGCGGAATCAACCCATTAAAACTAGCAGTACTTCATAAGAAAGTAGGCGTCGTTAAACATTTGCTTGAGGTTTTACATTGCGATGCGAATGGGGATGTTACTTTTCCTGAATCAATAGGACCCACGCCGTTATATTTTCTGCTCGGAGAAGGTGATTTCCCTGAACTGAAAGAACTGGTTGAGTTATTAGTGCTTCACGGTGCAGCGGTAAAACCTTCAGACGTACAAGATGCGCCTGAATCGGTAAAGCAGTTTTTAGACAGTGCTTATAAAAAACAGCAAGGTATCAAGATCGTTGAAGTTGGGTATGCAAGACATACAAATATCGGTATAGCATTAATTTTTAATAATATGATCGATTTTGAATTCCTGATTGAAAAATTCGGGGTGAATCAAAAAGTCGATGGCACGCCCGCTATTCATTTGGCTGTGAAACATGGATCTGTTCCAGGATTTCAATATTTATTGGCACGAGAAGTTGATGCGCATGGTCAAGCCGTAGAGAAAGTCGATGTTACGCTTTTGGATGCTGAAGGTGTGACACTGCAAGCACGTATTGATCAGTGTGAAAATCCTGAGATTATTGCATTGTGGAAAGTCTATTTAGAAAATCATCCAGAAGTTGTTTCCAGTTGGAAATCACCGCAAACCGTTTCTGTTTCAGTCGCGCATAGTCTGGGCAGTCCTGTTGTTTCTCCAAATAATTCTCCACCAGTATCACCAAGAGTAGTTCAAGCAATTTTGGAACGTGTGGAAGACTTTGAGAAACGTACGGAAGCATTAGAGAGACAGTTGGGGAAATAAAAGTTTTTTCTATATATTGATTTATATGTTAGGTATATGGATAATTACCTTAAGTTGGATTGGGATGTTTCCGATCGGCGCTAGGCCTAGGTGGATACCTAGGCCTTTCGCATTTTAGGGAAGGTGATTTAAGCCGTGACCTTCTATCAGACCATTCTTGGAGTAGAACTTTGGTTTAAGTATTGCGTAGGCTCTATTTTCTTGCGCTTTGTTTAAAAGGTGTCGACCGATAGGCCTTGCTACTAAATCAGCTATTTGTAATCCGCAACAATTAGATGGCTTACCACCAAAGATTAGCTCAAAGGGAAGCGTTTTGTTCCATTTATTATTCTTAGCGCATGTTCGCCTGAACTCCAATTCCAAAGCCGCGTCTTCATTTTTGCCCCGACTTTCAAAAACAATATGGGTAGTCTTTTTGTTTTCATGATGCACAAGTAAAAAATCATAAACCCTTTCTAGTCCGAATTGCATAGCCACATGGTATGGATTAGAGAGGTCTGTATATTTTTCTTTGTACTGAAACTTTTCAATCGCAACTGCGATGAGAGTGAAAGGCGAGTCTTTTATAATTAAGTTTAGATCACCCATAAAAGTTTTTTTATGTTCTGAGTCGCTTAGGAAATTAAATTGATTTATCGATTTTCTTATCTCTTGTTCATGCAGAATAGTCATATCATGCCCAAAGTACTTGAATTTAAGTTTTCTAACGTCGGTAGATATTTTTTCAGTGTAAGTGAGTTTTTCAAAAATGCAGAAAGCTAAGACAAAAATAGGGTAGTCAGGGTTGATTATGGTCAAACCATGGTCGCCGCTCTCATCGACGTAAACAATGTAGTTGCTAAAATTTTCAGACCATATTTTCTGAGGTTCCAGTGATGTATGTTCAGAAAACCTTTGCGGCGTATCTATCATTATTATGATTCCTTAATGTTGAGTGTAAGTAATTCTAGGTTAGCTTTTTTATGATCTCAATGGGTAGATTAAAAAATAAAAAATTGAAATTTGTAATGGTAGGTATAGAATGTTGCGCGGTTAAAAGGTTTAATTTTTGGGAGAAGAAGTTTATGAATAAAAAGAATTTTGAAGGTTTAATTAAAGGTATTCGTGAAGCAAAAAAGATAATGCGAGGCGAAGTTGAGCTATCTCGTATGTTTGTGTTTTCACCGGAAGAAATTAAAAAGATTAGAGAAGCGGTACCGCATTCAAAAGTTCTAAAATAAAAACACCACCCAAATTTTTTCAGGCGGTGTTATTAATTCAGTCCTGATCAAAACAAAAAATGGCGCGCCCGGAGAGACTCGAACTCCCGACACCCTGGTTCGAAGCCAGGTACTCTATCCAACTGAGCTACGGGCGCGTATATATAGTATAAGGACGCGCGATTTATCGCGTCCCGGCGTAACGACTACTGAGATACTCGAATACTGCACGCATTCCCATTGCTTCTGCACCTTCAGGATGCGCGGAGGTGGTTGTAGCATTCCAGGCCATGATATCAAAATGCGCCCAAGAAATACCCTCTGAAACAAATTCTTTTAAAAATAGTGCTGCGGTAATCGCCCCGCCATAGATACTTGTCGAGGTATTGTTCAAATCTGCAATCGGGCTGTCTATTAATTTTCGATAGGGTTTATATAACGGCATAGGCCAGATGGGATCTTGAAGTGCTTCTCCAAAAGATACTAGCTCAGCGGCTAATTCATCATCATTACTGAAGAGCGCAGAGATTTCTGTTCCCATCGCAACACGCGCTGCACCCGTGAGCGTTGAAAAATCGATAATTAAATCAGGATTTTCACTGGACGCTTCAGCAAGTGCATCGGCTAATATTAATCTGCCTTCTGCATCTGTGTTGCCAATTTCAACTGTCAGGCCCTTTCGGGTATTAATCACATCGCCCGGTTTATACGCATTGCCAGATATAACATTTTCTACTGCCGGAATTAAAACCCTGAGTTTTACAGGTAAATTTGTATGCATGATTAAAGACGCTAATCCTAAAACATGTGCTGCACCGCCCATATCTTTTTTCATGCCTAACATACCCACAGCGGGTTTAATATCTAATCCGCCCGAATCAAAACACACGCCTTTGCCGACTAAAGTAATTTTAGGATGTTTTTTATTGCCCCAATTCAGTTCTATTAATCTGGGTTGATTTGTACTGGCACGACCGACTGTATGAATAGCAGGATAATTTTGTTTGATTAAATTTTCACCGATAATTTCGCTAAATTCTGCTTTATAGTGAGAGGCCAGTTTTTTTGCGGCATCAGCCAGATCCTGCGGCCCCATGTTTTCTGTCGGCGTATTAATTAAATTACGGACGGTATAAATAGCATGAAGCTGAGCAACAATACTTTCATGGTCTTCATGATTTTTAGGCAAAACTAGCTTGCTCGGATTTTTCTTTGGTTTTTTATATTTCGTAAACTGGTATGCACCCATACCCCAAAAGAGAGCGGCTTGTGAATTAAGCTTTTCGAGATAATAAATATTTTCCGGAAGAGAATTAACTAAGCTACCCATATAAATAAAATTATTTTTTTCAGAAGTAATCGCAACCACTTTTTCTATTTTGCCAGTCTTGTCGGGTATCACACAAAAAGTTTCAGATTTCCCTGAAAATTTTTGTGCGTCAAGCCAGTTTTTAGCATGACTGGATTGTTCCGTTTTCCATACTGAAAATTCATTCTCAGCAATAAAATTAATCAGAACAGCATCAGAATTTTTTTCCGCAGCAAAGCAATTCAACATAATTTATTCCATTAGGGCGTTTTCAGGTTCAAGGAATTCTAAGTTCATGACATCGGCAACAGCGCGATACGTAACATGTCCATGACAAATATTTAATCCATGTAATAAATGTCTATTATCCATGAGTGCTTTTCGATAGCCATTATTTGCAAGTTGTAAAATAAAGGGTAGCGTTGCGTTATTGAGTGCAAAAGTAGCGGTGCGTGCAACTGCACCGGGCATATTTGCCACACAATAATGCACAACGCCATCTACAACATAAGTCGGATCCGTATGTGTAGTCGCTTTGCTCGTATCAGCACATCCGCCTTGATCGATAGCGACATCCACAAGAACAGAGCCCGTATGCATTTTTTTAATAAGCTCATAGCTGATTAATTTGGGTGCAGCCGCGCCAGGTATTAAAACAGCGCCAATGACGAGATCGGCTTCAGAAACATAGCGTTCTATAGCATCATGCGTAGAATAAATAGTATTTAATTTTGAGCCAAATTGGGCATCTAATTCTTTTAGTCTTTGTATGGATTTATCAATGACAGTGACGTGTGCTTCAAAACCCGTTGCCATACGAATAGCATTTGTGCCAACTACGCCACCGCCGATGACGACAATTTTTCCAGACGCAACACCAGGAACACCGCCTAATAAAATTCCGCGTCCGCCTTGTGCTTTTTCTAAACAATGTGCGCCGGCTTGAATAGACATTCTTCCTGCAACTTCACTCATGGGTGCCAACAGTGGCAGACCCCCAAAATTATCTGTGACAGTTTCATACGCAATTGCAACACAGCCAGAATTAATTAAGCCCTTGGTTTGTTCAGGATCAGGAGCAAGATGTAAATACGTAAATAAAATTTGATCTTTGCGAAGCATTTTACATTCTTCTGGTTGTGGTTCTTTGACTTTGACGATCATATCCGCTTGTTCAAATACTTCTTTAGCTGTTTTTACGATAAGTGCGCCCGCGGCTTTGTAGGTTTCATCATTAATTCCAATGCCTATACCTGCATTTGTTTCGACCACAACGCTGTGACCATGCGTAACAAGTTCGCGAACACTTGAGGGAACCATACCTACACGGTATTCATTATTTTTAATTTCTTTTGGGACGCCAATTAACATAATTTTTTCTCCTGGAAACAGTGTGCGCGGATTATACAGGATGTTATGATGTCTGACGATTTTCTCTTAATAGTTAATGGAGGTATTTATGGCAGCAGTGGATGAAAATAGGAAGAAAGCACTTGAAGCGGCAAAAAGTCAAATAGAACGCCAATTTGGAAAGGGTTCTATCATGCTTTTAGGTGACAACGAAGCCGTAGCAATAGAAGCCATTTCGACAGGCTCTTTAGGATTGGATATTGCATTAGGGATTGGTGGATTACCCAAAGGACGTATCGTAGAAATTTATGGACCGGAATCATCCGGCAAAACAACGCTTACATTACAGGTGGCTGCGCAATCTCAAAAAGCGGGCGGAACTGTTGCGTTTATTGATGCTGAGCATGCGCTTGATCCTAATTATGCTGAAAAATTAGGTGTAAACGTGGCAAATTTATTAGTCTCTCAACCCGATACCGGCGAACAAGGTTTGGAAATTGCAGATATGTTAGTGAGATCTGGTGCTGTCGATGTTGTGATTGTCGACTCTGTTGCGGCATTAACACCGCGTGCAGAAATCGAAGGCGAAATGGGCGATCAACATATGGGTCTACAAGCCAGATTGATGTCTCAAGCGCTGCGTAAATTAACGGGTAATATTAAACGCTCAAATACGTTAGTGATTTTTATTAATCAAATCCGTATGAAAATTGGCGTAATGTTTGGAAATCCCGAGACGACTACAGGTGGTAATGCACTAAAATTCTATGCTTCTATTCGATTAGACATTCGTCGAACGGGTGCTATCAAGAAAGGCGAAGAAATTATTGGCAGTGAAACACGTGTCAAAGTTGTTAAAAATAAAGTGGCTCCTCCATTCCGTGAAGCGCATTTTGAAATTCTATACGGTGAAGGTATTTCACATGAAGGCGAAATTATTGAATTAGGCGCGGCGCTTAATATCATTGATAAATCCGGTGCATGGTATGCCTATCAGGGTGAAAAAATTGGTCAAGGCAAAGATAATGCTCGCCAATATTTGAAAGAAAATCCAAAGATTGCTCAGGAAATTGAAGCAAAGATTCGTGAATTAAGTTTAAAGAAAACGGGTAAACATGTTGAGGCGGTAGAAGAGGATGAAGCCATCACCGCGTAAAATATTGTATATGCTCGCGCTGAAGTTACTCACCCGGCGCGAGCATGCTGTTTCGGAATTGCGTAAAAAATTAGCGGATAAAACAGACAGCCCTGAATTCATTCCTGAGATTATTCAAGAATTAATTCAGAAAAAATATCTCGATGACAGTAGATTTACAGAAAGTTATTCGAGAATGTTAGCCAATAAGGGCTATGGCTTATTAAGAATCAAGCAGGCGTTAAAACAAAAGGGCATTACAGAATTTGTAGATTTAAATATACATCAAGCGGATATTAAAAATAGCTATCAGAAAAAGTTTGGAGATACTCCTCCTAAAGATATCAGGGAAAAAGCTAAACGCATTCGCTATTTGCAGTATCGGGGATTTTCGTTTGAAGAAATTAAAAAGGTTTTAAATCATGAAGATGACGAGTAAGGCAAGCAAAACGAGCAATGAAATTCGCCAGATGTTTCTGGAGTATTTCAAATCACATCAACATACGGTAGTTCCGAGCAGTTCTTTAGTTCCTCAAAACGATCCAACATTATTATTTACCAACGCCGGCATGGTTCAATTTAAAGATGTTTTCTTGGGTGTCGAGAAAAAAAATTATACACGAGCGACTTCGTCGCAAAAATGTATTCGCGCGGGTGGAAAGCATAATGATTTAGAAAACGTTGGTTATACAGCACGCCATCATACTTTTTTCGAAATGCTCGGTAACTTTAGTTTTGGCGATTATTTTAAAGAGGAAGCTATAAAATTAGCCTGGGATTTCTTAACCAATACTTTAAAATTACCCAAAGAAAAATTGTCTATTACTGTTTATAAAGACGATCTTGAAGCTGAAAATATTTGGTTAAATAAAATGGGCATTCCTAAATCTCATATTAAACGCCACGATGAAAAAGATAATTTTTGGAGTATGGGCGAAACGGGTCCGTGTGGTCCATGTACGGAAATATTTTATGATCATGGCGAAGCGATTACAGATCCCGAAGATAGATTTGTCGAGATCTGGAATTTAGTTTTCATGCAATATGATCGTCAGCCCGACGGTAAATTAATTCCTTTACCGAAACCGTCTGTTGATACGGGCATGGGATTAGAAAGAATTTGTGCTGTAATGCAGGGTGTGCATAATAATTATGATATTGATTTATTTGTTCCCATCATAGAAAAAGCGGCAAAACTCGCCCATAAAACTGATCATAGCTTAACGTCTTTAAGAGTATTAGCCGATCATATTAGATCCACCAGTTTTTTAATTGCTGATGGTGTTGTTCCATCGAACGAAGGTAGAGGTTATGTGTTACGCAGAATTATTCGCAGAGCTATAAGACACGGCCATCAAGCAGGTATTTTATCCCCATTCTTTTATAAATTAGCAGAGCCTTTAATTAAAGTGATGGGTGAGGCTTATCCTGAATTAAAAAAACATCAAAAAAATATAGAGCAAACTTTATTACAAGAAGAAGAGCAATTTTCTATTACTCTCGAACAGGGCATGAAAATATTAAATCAGGCTATTTCAGAATTAAATCAAAATATTATACCCGGCGAGATAGTTTTTAAATTATATGATACTTATGGATTCCCCGTAGATTTAACTGCAGATATTGCCAGAGAGAAAAATTTAGAAATAGACATTGCGGGATTTGAATCTGAAATGTCCAAGCAGCGTAAGCAGTCGCAAGATAATCAAAAATTTTCAGGCGAAGCATTAAGTAGCATTGCAACTGCTTTGAAAGATCATCAAGTTTCTGAGTTTACGGGCTATGAGCATCTTAAAGAAACCACAAAAATTCTTGCTGTTCTTAAAGAAGGCTTAGTATTAGATAAAACACCATTCTATGCAGAGTCCGGTGGGCAAGTCGGTGATCAGGGAATTATTCAAAATAAAGATAATATATTTATAGTTACAGATACAAAAAAAGCCGGTCAACATACGGTACATTATGGCCATATTAAAAAGGGTGATTTTAAAGAAAATATGGAAGTCATCGCAGAAGTCGATAAAGATCTGCGTCAAAAAACTGTTTTAAATCATACCGCCACGCACTTATTACATGCGGCTTTAAAGAATATTTTAGGTGAGCAAGTATCTCAAAAGGGTTCGCTGGTTGCGCCAGACAGATTGCGATTTGATTTTTCATACTCAAAGCCAGTTACACAAGAAGAGCTGATGAGCATAGAAAATTTAGTTAATACGCATATTAGATTAAATCATGAAGGCCAAATAAAAATTACAACACCCGATCAAGCCGTCAAAGAGGGTGCATTGGCTTTATTCGGCGAAAAATATGGCGATGAAGTTAGAACTTTAAAATTAGGCAATTTTTCCTATGAATTATGCGGCGGAACGCATGTACATAGAACAGGCGATATTGGATATTTCAAAATTATTTCTGAGTCTGGCATTGCGTCAGGTGTACGTAGAATTGAAGCAGTGACAGGTGAGGGTGCTGAGAATTTTGTGCGTGAGCAAAATAATAAATTTCAGCAAGAGATGAATAAATTATCAGAAGACAAGAAAAGTTTACAAAAACAATTAGACCAATTACAAAGTAAATTAAGCAGTCATCAGGGAAGTAGCTTAGTCGACAAAAAGCGAGTTATTAAAAATATTACTGTTTTATCTGAAGTTGTTGACAATATTGATGTCAAGAATTTGCGCGAGACTGTCGATCAATTAAAACAAAAATTATCCAGCGGTATTATAGTTTTAGGCTCAGTACAAGATAATAAAGCCAATATTATAGTCGGCGTGACGAAAGATCTGATGGATAAATATCCCGCCAATGAATTGATTAAAACCATGGCAGAAAAAATTGGTGGTAAAGGTGGTGGACGTGCTGATTTAGCTCAAGCGGGTGGTGATAAATCTGAAAACCTACAGGCTGCATTAAAATTATTGGATAAACTGGTATAACTATTATGGCACTCCTCGTACAAAAATTCGGCGGTACCTCAGTCGGCTCTCTCGAAAGAATTTCTGCCGTCGCTGAAAAAATAAAACAAACTCGCGATGCAGGACATGATGTTGTCGTTGTTGTTTCTGCGATGAGCGGCGAGACCGATAGATTAATTAATATGGCAAAACAAATTCATGCGATTCCTGATTCACGTGAATATGCAGCTTTAGTTACTACCGGTGAACAAGTAACGACGGCGTTATTAGCCATTAATTTACAAAAATTAGGTGTTACGGCAAAATCTTATACTGCACACCAAGCTAAAATTAAGACAGATAAAAACCATATGAAAGCGCGTATTTTAGATATAGATACTCAGACTATATTAAAAGAAGTAAAACAAGGCGCTGTAGTTATAGTTGCTGGATTTCAGGGAGTATCAGAAGACGGCGAAGTCACTACGTTAGGAAGAGGGGGTTCTGATACAACTGCTGTTGCACTTGCTGCTGCATTAAAAGCTTCAGAATGTCAGATTTATACGGATGTAGAAGGTGTGTATACCGCAGATCCTCGCGTGGTTTCAAAAGCAAAATTATTAACGCATATTACGTTTGAAGAAATGATGGAAATGGCAGGATTGGGTGCGAAAGTATTACAACCCCGTTCTGTTGAATTTGTCGGAAAATATAAAGTACCTTTAAGAGTATTATCCAGTTTTAAAGAAGGTCCCGGAACATTAATCACGTTTGAGAGTCGAACTATGGAACAACCACTGGTGTCAGGCATTGCATTTAATCGTAACGAAGCAAAGCTCACTATTAAGGGAGTTCCCGATGAGCCGGGCAGTGTAGCGAAAATTATTACGCCGATTTCTGATGCGCATATCGAAATTGACATGATTGTTCAAAACGTTGCAGTGGACGGAAAAATTGATTTTACCTTTACCGTTCCGCGTGATGAATATACGAAAGCCATTGAAATATTAAAAGAAACCGCAAAAAAAATGGGCGCAAAAGATGTTGATGGCGATCAACGTATTGCAAAATTATCTCTGATTGGTGTGGGTATGCGATCTCATGCCGGTATTGCCAGCAAAATGTTTACTGTTATGGGTAAAGAGGGCATTAATATTCAATTAATTACGACTTCTGAAATTAAAATTTCCATTGTTGTTGATGAAAAATATTTAGAGTTAGGCGCACGTGCGTTACACACGGCTTTTGGATTGGATGTCGAACCGGAAGAAGAGTTTAATTAAATTTTAGTGAGTCTAGATTTTTATCTAAATTCAGAATATTTTCGTTACTTGTTCTTAAGATATCTCTTTCGTTTACGGGGGGAGTAGGCCCCCGATGAATAACTGGACTGGGGCTTTTTCTGCTGTAGTTCAAGAGCTGTTCTAAATCTTTCGACGAAGATGATCCACCTGAATGAAATAAATTTTCATCGCCTGTTTTTTGATTTCCCTCATTGGCGACAAAAGTGAGTAATCGCATCAGTGCGTGAAGATGTTCGCCATCCGGTGTGGCAAGAATCGTGTAGTGTTTGTCTTGTTCAGCTGCGCTAATATTTTTTCTGCTGTCGTCGATTAATACAACATCATTAGGATCAATGCCTTCCAAGCCGAGTGCTACTTTTGCTTTTTGAATGTGCGCTCGCTTATCGTTTCTATCTTTTTTCTGCGGCGGAAAATAAGAAACAAAAACAATATTTTTTTCAATGAAACTTTTTTCTAATCCGACATTTTCTTCCAAATAACGTCGAAGAATATAATTCCCAAAGCTGCTATACGAAACAAACGAAATAGCATGTTTCTCATCGACCATTTTGTGTAAAACAGTTCTCCACATCTCAGCGCCACCGATCGGCAGCAAATGTTTGACTAAATTCCACTGGGCTTCAAGGTCATGTTCTATCGAAGGGTCCTGGCGTATGGCCAACCATATGATGTCGTGGGTCGTCGCTATGGTGCCGTCAGGAAGGAGAACCAGGGGAATCAGGGTCCCGTCGCCATCAATACAGATGAGAAGCTTCTTTTTGGTAGATACGGCTGCTTCTTCCATAGTTTCTCCCCTAACATAGCTAAAAAAATGCAAAAAAATTTGTTGATCTCAGCGTTTCTTAAGAAAACCTTAAGGTTTCTAGTCTATGATACTCCCCGAAAGGTCATTGTGTTAGTGGCACGCCCACAGTAGAATCGGCCTTTTAATAATAGGGAAATGGGGATCAGAACGGTAAAAAAAGGGAATATACTTATACATAAGGAGGAAAAGCAAAGATGCTTATCTTAACAAGACGCGTAGGGGAAACTCTAATAATTGGTGACGATGTTACTGTAACAGTGCTCGGCGTCAAGGGAAATCAAGTTCGCTTAGGAATTAATGCGCCTAAGGAAGTCTCTGTACATCGTGAAGAAATTTATCAGCGAATTCAACAAGAGAAAACTAAAGACGCTACTAACGAAGGCTCACAAGACTCTTAAACTTAGAGTTGCTTTCTATCTTTTAGATTCATGCTTATAGACTCATGCCTAGATTTACGTCTATAAAATTACATTTATAGATTTTCATTCTATTTATTGATCTTATCCTAAATGATTCGTATCATGCCGGACTCTGTATGTTCGGTACGGTACGAATCATTTTTATTTCGGGGTATAGCGCAGCCTGGTAGCGCGCCTGCTTTGGGAGCAGGATGTCGGGGGTTCAAATCCCTCTACCCCGACCAACCTTCGTCAGATTGGCGCCCGTAGCTCATTCGGATAGAGCACCGGCCTTCTAAGCCGGGGGTAGCAGGTTCGAATCCTGCCGGGCGCGCCATATTTTAGCGCGCAACGTTAATATGATATTGTTCAATAGATTTTAAAATCACGGTGGATGTAGCTCAGTTGGTAGAGCCCCGGATTGTGATTCCGGTTGTCGCGGGTTCGAGCCCCGTCATTCACCCCACTAAATAAACCTCTCAGCACAAAATACCCCAACTCGTTTTTTAATCTAGCGCGTAGTTTGTTTCTTAATATTTCCTTAAGGTTTCTTTGCTATCCTGCCGGGACAATTAATCAGTATATGAGGTAATTCAAATGTCTTTTTACATATCTTTCATAAGGAGATGAAGATGGATGTCCCCTCTGAAGTAAGTCCAATCGAACAAGGTTTGCAGTGTCCCATTACATTTGAATTAATGTTAGATCCTGTTATTGCAGCAGATGGTTATAGTTATGAGCGATCTGCAATGGAGAATTGGATTGCGAAAAAAGGTGCAGGTGCATTAAGTCCGATGACGGGTATACCGCTGCGTCATTTAGAATTATTGCCCAACATAACGCTGCGAACGGTAATAGAACTTTATAAAGAAGCGCTATTGCGTCAAGAGCAAACAAATGCTCAGTTAATGGCGATTCAATGGAACCGCCAAGCAAAAACACGCATTCCATTAAGTGCAAATGAACGTGTAAATCAAAAGGCTCAAAGTGTGGCGGGACGAGTGAAGTCTGTAGAAATAATAGAGTTACTTTTTTTTACGGCTAAAGGTCAATTAAATAAAGTCAGAAACAGTTTAAATCTCAACAGAAATTTAATTCACGCCCAGGGAAATATCAGCGATTTATCCGGTCGTTCTTTCCCTAAAATTACAGGATTTCAGCGCGCAATATTGAGTGGAAATGAAGCGGTGTGGAACGTGTATTTGGAATTTCTCCCTAAAGCAGAAGCCCATGATCAATTAATGGCATTAATAAATGAGCGACTTGATATTACTCGAAAACACGTTGCACGTGGGTTGACGGGAGAAAAACTTGCGGCGCTGACAGAGTGGTTATCTCAAGCATTGGAAAAAGTATCGAGTGTTTCGCCAATGATGGATCATAAAAGGGGTTGACCCAACTTCAAAAGCCTATTAGCCTGGCACCTCCTAGTATTAATGCGGGCCGTTAGCTCAGTTGGTAGAGCAGTTGACTCTTAATCAATAGGTCGCTGGTTCGATCCCAGCACGGCCCACCAAATTTTTCCCGCCACAGCAGCTTTTCAAGGTAATACCCTCAAGAAAATATTCCCACAAAAACTTTTCGTTCGGGACTTTTTCGGGACTCAACAGCCTTTTTTCGGGACTTTTTATGTCTGATGTTATTATGTATCAATGATTTATATGGGTTTTTGATATGAGCGCTTGATGTTTAATCAATGGATTTTGACATAAGGAATGTAAAGGCTTTTTAGAAATCTGTAGGAACTGTAGGAAAGATAAAAAACACAAATTTAATGTATCAAATGGATTCCAAACCCAATAAGTATTCATACTGGTTGTGGGTTGAATCCACGAGGTTCTAGAATTTAGTCGTTTAATCGAAAAAGAAAAGCGCTTATTAGAAGGCGAAATCAGTGAGGGCAAAAAATATTAAAAGTAGCCGAAGCAAAAGGCCAGAAAAACACAATGTAGGCGTTTGTTCTGGGATATTTTAAGGAGATTTTAGTTGGACGCATCTAATTCATTGAGCATCATTGATTCTCTTGAAGAGCAGGCCCGTCTTTTTCCTCTTAAGCCTGCTTTTGTTTATTTTTCAGTAAAGGGGCTATCAGTTTCTCAAACATACAAAGAGCTTCACGAGGGAGTCATTTCTTTAGCTGCTTATTTCCAGTCAAGAAGTATTCCAGGTGAAAAGATTATATTGGTTTTAGAGGGGGAGGAATTTGTATGTGCTTTTTTGGCCAGTTTGTATGCAGGATTAATTCCAGTGATTTTACCGCTACAAAATGATTTTGTAAGTCATCTCCGTAATGTTTGTAAGTCTGTTGATGTAAAGTACATTGTCACTGGCAAAATATTTTGTGAAAACTTTGTTGGTGTTCAAAGATTTGAATTTGATGATATTAAGGATTTTTGTGGTGAATATAAGAAAGTTGAAATACAAAATACATCGTTGGCATTTTTACAATTTAGTTCTGGGTCGTTAGCTGAGCCAAAAGGCATAATGATTTCGCATAATAATGTGATGTCAAATTTATCCTATGCTGTGAAACGTTATGGTGCAGATTATTTTAAGGTTGGTTGTTGTTGGACTCCGATACAGCACGATATGGGTTTAGTCGGTGGGATATTGCTAACCCTTTACACAGGGGCAGCCACGGTTTTGATAAGGCCCCCTGATTTCTTAACAGACCCCGTGGTTTGGCTGCAGGCTATAAGTCAATATAAAGTAACGTTTACTTTTTCTCCCAATTTTGCATTTGACAGATGTTTAGCCATTGCAAAAGAGAAATTAAGTGGAATCGATCTGTCATCGTGGTGCCTCGGTGTGAACGGGGGAGAAATAATCAAGCGTGATACTTTACAGCGATTTTCGGAAAGATTCTCAGCCTATGGGTTGAAAGAAAATGTAATTAGTCCTTCTTATGGTTTGGCAGAGACAACAATGGCTATAACAGCTGATCAGTGTTTATCGCCAGCAACATGGCTAAAGGTTTCCTCTGAAGATCTTCGGCAAGGAAAGATTGTTTCAGATGAATACTTTTTGAGCGCTATTGATTTTGTGGGGTGCGGAAAAGTACTTGATGCGCATGAATTAGTGATAGTTTCTATAGGCAGTAAAAAAATACTGGAAAATTATAAGGTCGGTGAAATATGGGTTAGAGGCCCAAGTGTGGCTTTGGGATATTGGTGTAATAACAATCGAGTAGAAGAGGATGCGTTTAGTGCAAAATTGAATGCGAATGAGGATGGGTACTTAAGAACGGGTGATCTTGGATTTACTGATAATGAAAAAAACGTATACATTGTGGGTCGTCTTAACAATATAATAATTTTTAGAGGTAAAAATTATTATATTCAAGATATAGAAAAAGCTATTTTGACCGTTTTTCCTTTGCTGAAAAATAATAGCATTGCCATTTTTGAAATTAATAATGATAGGGGCGAAATTGGTGTGATAATTGAAGAGTCTTTTGGTTTGGTACACTCGGATACAATGAATAGGAAGATTAAAAAAAACGTACTAGAACACGTGGGGCTAAAAATAAAATATTTGTCTTTTGTGAAAGAGGATGCTTTGCCAAGAACTGCGATTGGTAAGATTCAACATCAAAAATCGAAAAACCTCTATTACAAGAATAAGGTTGAGAGCATCTTTTCTCATAAAGAGATACCAGCGGAAATATTAAATAATGTGGTTGTTGAAATTAAAAAACTTCACGAAAAATTTGACATGTCTCGAGAAAATATTCTGACTTACAGCCAAGAGGTCTCTTTGGCTTTTGTTAGAAATAAACTCTTTGGTGTATTGGTTCCAGTGAATTACGGTGGTTTAGGTTTAAGTTATTCCGAGTTCTTAGCGCTATTAATGTTGGTTTCAGAAATAAATGTAGATTTAGGCGCTTTTTGGTTAAATTCAAGTGGAATATCTTTACTGGCAATTAATCAGTATGGGTCTTTGATAATAAAAGAAAAACTTTTTCCTCGCGTTGTTCGAGGTGAATCGCGTGTCTCTTTTTCACTTACTGAAGTCGATGGAAAAATAAAATCTTTTATTCGAGAAGAGGGTGGTGGACTTCTGTCATTAAATGGTCAGAAAGCGTGGGGTGGTGCGCGCTGGGCCAATTATACATTGATTTTTGCAAATGCTGATGGAAAAGACAGTGGTTTCTTAAGGGCATTTATTCTGGATTTAGAGAGCAATGGTATTGAGAGAGGCGAGGTGTACGATACCATGGGGTTAGAAATTTTAAGACAGTCGGGTTTTACTATGAAGGATGTAGCAATACCCGCTGATAATGAGTTAATTGAAAATGGGTCCAAAATATTGTCAGAAACACTCGGCTATTCTAGGCTGGGAGTAGCGGTACTTGCGTTAGGTGCAATAAAAAAATCAATTAATGTTTTTAACGCGCTGATTAAAGACAGGGAAATCAACTCTGGGCTATTGAGTCATCACCCATTGATTGTTGTTAGAGTCCATCAAGCAAAAGATTACGCTTCCGTTCTTGAAAAGATTATTTTTGCGTTGTGCAGATTGAAGGAAAGTTCAAGTAAAAAAATTCCAGAAGCGCTACTGGGTATGGTAAAGGCGTTGGCAAGTGACTGGAGTAATCAAGTATTGCATCAATTCTTTCTGTCTTTGGGCGCGGTTGGTTATTTGAGAGATTGCGAATTTGAGGGGTTATACCGTTCTTCACTGGGGATATCAATTATTGAGGGGAGTAATGATAGTTTATTTAGCATGGTGGGTCGATCCTTACTAGAATCTGGGGTTATAGAGAAATTTTTACTGAATACACTAGAGGTTGATTTAACGTGTATCAAAGAATTGAGATTTTATATTAATGCTATTTCTAACAAGGCTATTAAAAGTAGCGATTATGACAAAAAACAGAAATTCTTATTTTTACATTATCATGTTGGTAAGTCGCTCTCGCCTTATATTGTGTATTTAATGCTAAAAAACTTGGATAAGGATTACTATGATATTGATATTACTGTCATTAATTCAGCAAAAAAAATATATCTTCAAGAGTTTTGTTGTTTTGATCGAGAGGGTGGTGAGAAGGGAGAGAATGATATTGCAAATAGAAATAATAATGATTCTTTATTGACAGTGACTCCCGCCACAAAAGAAACTGAGGAATGGATGCGAAATTGGTGCATTGAAAATTTGGAACTGAACGGATTGGCGGTAAAAGAGATAAGTAATTTTTTTGAGGTTGGTATGGATTCTTTGTATGGCGCAGCTTTTGTAAGGTCCTTAAACGAAAAATTTAAGATTGAGCTTGAACCGTTCGTAATTTGGCAATATTCAGATATAGCATCGCTTTCGTTGTATATTCAAAAAAGCATTAATGGGAGCGCTCATGAGTGAACTTCTCTGTGGACAAGAGACAAGTTTTTTTGAGGAAGCGATTATACGATTCAAGCGATTCTCATCAAATAGCCCTGCTTATAATATTAACGTTGTTTTGAAAGTCTGTGGAAATTTTGACCCCATTAAATTTGTTTTAGCGTCTGAAGTACTTTCTCATCACTATAAGTTTTTAGGTTATAGTTTTTTGGACAATGCAGATGGGGTAACCCGCCGACGTTTTAAAAAAAACATTAAGCCGTTAATTATAAAAAAGGAAGTTTCGGATAACGTTGAGTTGGACGCGGCTATCCAAGCGATGGTAGATAGCCCATTTGAATTATCTGTTCCGCCTTTATTTCGCATAGGTTTGATTGAATCTAAAAGCTCGTCGTACCATCTTGTTTTTGTGGCGCACCATTCTATTTTAGATTTTTCTTCTTTTTGTGAAGTCATAAAAGAAATTATGTCTAATTATAAAAAAATAGTTAAGAACGAATTACTGATTTCGGATAAAGGCAATGATTGCTATGAGTCTTATTTAAGTTGGTTTTCACAAGATTTAATACGAAATGAGAAGGAGCTAAAAGCTTTCTGGCAGGAGGAGCTTAAGAAGGTCGAAGTGCTTAATATTTCTGGAAAGCTTGATAAGCCTATCGTGCCAAAATTCTTAGGAAAAAATAAGTGTATTAAAATGGATGCAGATCTCATCAAAAAAGTTAAATCCTTTTCAAGGACACACCGGCTAACACCGTTTGTTGTTTTTTTAGCGGTTTTTGAAATATTGATGTCACGCTATTCTTCTCAAGATAAAATAACCATTGGAATTCCCGTCTCGGTCAAAAAACCATCAGCGTTTTATAATGTCATCGGAAATTTTGCTAATCCTGTGATTTTCAATTTTGATGTTATTCAAGACAAATCATTCTTGGGTTTATTGGCAGATTTACAAGAAAAACTGCTTGTTTTATATCGTTACGCTAACTACCCATTTTCTTTGTTACTCGATAGTCAAAGCGGCGCAAGAGCTCCATTTTATCCATTCTTTTCAATCATGTTTAGTTGGAGTCAGTCGTCGTTTGATTTTTGTGACCTTGAGCCAGAAGGAGTAAAGATAGAAAATATTTTTTCTTCAAGTACCGGAGTCTGCGGGGCCCCTTATAAATTAATGCTCAATATACAGTCTTGGAAAGATACGTTTCTAATAAATTGGAACTATAGCTGTGAACATTTTTCAGATTATTTTATTAGCAGTATGGCTGAAAATTACCATGCCATTCTTTTGGAACTGATTAGCGAACCACATAAGCAGTTAAGTATGTGTGACCTACTGTCAGCGCAGCAATATCAGGTTGAAAGGTATAATTTAGGCTCCCTGCATAAAAAAGACGCTTTGGTTACTTTTAATATAATTAAGGAAATTGAACGAGCGTGTGTTTGTTCTCCGGAACATATTGCGATTAGGTATCTTGAAAAATCCATCAGTTATTCTCAGTTGTTGTCTCGAGTTTTCGACGTTGCGCAATATTTTCACGCTAGTGGTTTGGGGCGTGGTGATATTGTGGCCGTTTGCATTGATAGATCGGATGCATTTGTGGTGTCAATCTTGGCGGTGTTAGAAATAGGTGGAGTATTTTTACCTATTGATACCAGCCTTCCTGAAAAGCGAATTCATTATTTTTTACAAGATTCAGGGGCTACAGCAGTCATTACCGATACCAACAACTTGCATAGTATTAATCTTAAAAAAATTAAGACAATTGATTTCTCTAAGATTAAATGCCATGGCGTTAGTCACACAACGTTTTTGAGAGAAATCAGTTTTGATCTCAACGATCCGATTTATATTATATATACGTCAGGTTCAACCGGTGATCCCAAAGGAGCTATTAATACATGTGAGGGGTTATTAAATAAACTTTTATGGGTGAGGAAATATCTGAATACTCATAAGGAGGATGTGGTACTTTTTAAAACTTCCCCTGGTTTTGATGTATCAGTGTGTGAGTACCTTTTACCGCTTATTTCAGGAGCTACATTAGTTATTGCAGCTCCCAGAAGAGAGCATGAATTAGATTATCTAAACGAACTGATTATAAAGTATAACGTAACCATTGCGCACTTCGTTCCATCACTCTTAAAACTCTATCTTGATGGGTATGGCGTTTCAGACGTGAGTTCACTAAAGCATATTATTGCAAGTGGGGAGGTTCTAGAACTTGATGTTGTAAAAAAATTTTATCGCACACATAAAAATTGTATATTGCATAATTTTTATGGGCCCACTGAGACTGCGATTGACGTCACTTATTGGCGATGCCGAGAAGATGACTCTTGTGTACCAATAGGATTTCCCATCGATAGTACTAGGCTCTACGTTCTTGATAAATATTTAAGATGTGTTCCAAGAGGAGTGATTGGCGAGCTTTATATAGGCGGTGCGCCTGTTGGAATCGGATATATCAATAAACCTTCTCAGACTGCAGAGAAATTTCTGTTTGATCCATTTTTACCGATGGAGAAAATATATAAAACAGGGGATCTTGTCTATGTTAATGAAGAAAAACAAATGCTCTATGTTGGAAGAATGGATCGGCAAGTTAAATTACATGGATTTCGGGTTGAGCTGAATGAGGTTGAGTATGCTATAAATGCCTTGGAATTTATAAAAGAAACAGCAGTCTGTGTTATTCGACAGGGTGAGCTGAAATATCTCGCGGCGATTATTGTGCAGGAGACAGATTCTGTGTCCACTGATGGGTTAAGGGAACTTCTTGCTTATGAACTACCTTCTTACATGCTGCCCACGAAAATTATATTTCAAGATAGATTACCGAGGCTTGCAAGTGGAAAAATTGACTATAAAGCTATTGAAGGGTTGTTTGATCAATATGAGGATGACTTTTCTAAAGAAAAAGGACGTTTTATAAGTACACATAACAATATTGTGATACAGGGTTGCCAAAAAATTCTCAAGGTTAATGAAATTAGATTAAGAGATAATTTTTTTTCCATAGGTGGCAACTCATTAGCGGCAGTTCGACTAGTGAGTTTTTTAAACAAGAAACTGAATATTAATTTAAGTATAAAAGAATTTTATCAATGTAGTTCTTTGTGGAAGCTCGATAAACTTGTCAAATCTAAATCAACAGGCCTAGATGACGGAAAAAATATAAACAAGATTTATGGTAATAAGAGAGTTCTTCTGACACCGTACCAGCTTCAGATATATGTGGGGCAGTGTTTAGATTCTAACTCAACTTTATACAACATTAACAAAATATTTCTTATTAAAAGCCAATTTAATGAGCTATTGTTGGTAAAAACATTAACCTTTTTGCTCAAAACCCATCAAGTTCTCCGCTTACGTATATCCGAAGAGGAGGGGAGGGTTTTTCAAGAAATTGACAATGATTGTGGTTGTAAAGAATATTTAGAAGTTGTAAGCAACAGAGTATTGGATGATCCGGTTATCTTGGGTGCGCTTATTCAGGAAGAAGCCGAAACTCCTTTTTTGTTTAAAGGCGGTAAGCTTTTTAGAGTTAAAGTTTTTATTGTAAATCCTTGTGAGTGGTATATATCATTCACCTTCCACCATACCATTGCTGATGGGGTTTCCATTGGTGTATTCCTTAAGGATTTTTCAAAAAGATATTCCGAAACTCAAGAAGTGGGAAGTGCTTGCGCAATTGATTTTCGAGAAATTGCTTATTATGCTCCAGTCGGAAAAGTGCTTAAATCTCGACTACATTTCTGGAAAACCTATTTAAAAAAGTGGCCTGCACAAACTGAGTTGATGCCCGATCATTTCAACCCTGAAAAAAATAAGGCGGGTGAGACCCTTTTTAGAGTACTTGATAAAAATGTATTAGGAAAGGTAAAAGCCTTTTCGATTAAACAGGGTGTATCAGAAAATGTTGTTTTTCTTTCGATATTTATTAGTTTGCTATACCGCTATACACAAAAAGATGAGATTGCAATCGGGATTCCATGGGCAAATCGAAAAGAAGAGATGTTCCAAGATTTTTTTTGTTGCTTAGTAAATGCCTTGCCATTTTATAGCAAAATAGATCCTACGGATAATTTTTTGAAACTAGTTGAAAAGATAAATAAAAATATTGCTCAAATAATGGATGTTCAGGATACTCCACTGACAGATATCCTAAAAAGTTTCTCAGTTCAGTCAGATGATTTTAGAGAGATTTATAAGATAGTTTATGTTTATCTCAACAAGGATGAGAACACACTTGATCTAGCGAACGTTGAAAGTGAGCCGGTCTTATTGAAGCAGAATTCAACAAAATTTAATTTTACTTTCTATGTTATTCATACCGATAAAGATAGTCATTTGTCTGTCCAATACTGTAAAGATTTATATGATGAAAGCACTATTGAGAAATTTTTTTCTCACTATATTTCCTTTCTGGAATTGGCACTTGCAAGACCTGAAGTCCTTCATGTTGATCTGCCCTAATCTTTGCGAAAAAAATGCCAGCCAGAAAACAGCAGATAAAAAAAGTAAATGGTTTTATATTTTTGACTATACTTTAGGGTGCAATAACCAGTAAATTCTCTTGTAGGTTTGAGTCTCTGTATTTAGAAAGATTTCCCGTTCGGGACTTTTTCGGGATTGAGTGCGCATTCGTTAGCTGCAGTACGCCAAATTGCAATGGTCTGGCGGGTGCGTAGTTTAATAAAATACAATAACTTAGTTTAGTCTATGTCGACTCTTAATCAATAGGTCGCTGGTTCGATCCCAGCACGGCCCACCAAATTTTTCCCGCCACAGCAGTTTTTCAAGGCTATACCCTCAAAAAATTATTCCCGCAAAAATTTTCGTTCGTGAGTTTTTCGTGAGTCAACAGCCTTTTTTCGTGACTTTTCATGCCTGATTTTATTATTTACCAATAATTTATATGGGTTTTTGAGCGTGAGCGGTTGATGTTTAATCAATCAATGGGTTTTTTGTCGGTATGCGACGAAGCAGAATCTGGGATAAAGTAAAGTCATTAGTTCTGCGTTAATTTTTAAAAGAGGTCCTATTGCATATGAAGCATTCGGTGAAACTGGTTAAAGATTTAAAGTCTATTTTGACCTGGCTTGAATATCCTGTACGTAATGGGATAGAGCTTTACACTGGGAGGCCAGAAAAATTGACTGGTCTTTTACCGCGAGAATTATTAGGAAATTGGTTGGTCTGTATTGTTGCGAATTATAAAAATAAAGATGGTGACTACACCATTAGCAGTGACCCAACAGGTGGGGATGGAATTATCTTTAATAGAAAAACTGCTAGGGGGTATAAAACTGAACATGTGATGGTTCCCGTGGAAAAGAGGGGTGTGTCTAATACTGAAACTTTAATTATAGAAAGTATTGAAAAGAAAAAAAACAAAGGTGTTCCATATGCCTCTGGTCAAATATTAATAATCTTCTTAGAAGCAGGCGGAAAATGGTTCCCTAGTAAAGTTGCCAAACTGTTGAAGCTGAAGGAGCCACTACTTTTTGAAAGTGTTTGGTTATTTGGATTGGATGATCCTATTCAAGATGAATATATTTATAACGTAGTGGAGTTGGACAGCAATACTTTTCAAGTATGGAAAGTGGTTATTAGTAAAAAGTTTGATTCATGGCAAGTAATAAAAATTTAGACGTAAGCTTTGTTAAAGCGCATTTCAACTCCGATAAGCTCCAGTACTGGTTATGAGTTGAATTCACGTAAAAGTTTTATGAAAAAATGTCATTTGCCACAGTCGAGATCAATATGACAAAACAAGTTGTAAGTCGAAATTTGAATTGATTGATAAATTTATTGACGAACGCTATGTTTGTTCTCAATCGTGATAGATATTTCGCGGTTTAGTTAGGTCTAACAGATCTAAACATCTGGAAAGAATCATGAAAGGCAAGTGAGTTTTCATTAATAAATTTTAGGATACCAGATTTTTTGTTGCACGCTATTTTTAATTTTATTTGATTAATATACGATTCAACCGTTCGACAGGAGAGTGCCATTTTTGCTGCGCAGTCTCTTGTGTTCCAGCCATGAGAAAGATGGGCGAGGCATTCCACTTCACGTGGGGTGAACTTTAAATCGATGAGACTGTCGTTGAGATAAAATTTATCGCGTAGAGCCATTTGCTTTTTTTTAAATACTGTCACATTTGAGCGCATATGTTTAGGAAGATGGATTAATTGATTTTCTGCAGAGGTAATAATGCTATGAGCTGACTTTTTAAAGTATGTGGTAAAGTATTCAAGGCGTTCTTTGTTGTTAAGGTAAAAATTAATATTCTGGTTGGTGTCGTTGTTGTGTGTAGCAAAGCAAAATAATTCGTAGTAATTTTCATTTCTTTTGATGATATCCATAATACCGACTAAATTAAAAAATGATTTTACTTCATGAAGCAGTTTGTTGTAAGGACCCGTTTCAGGAATTAAATAGTGGAAACTTTCTTTTTTTCTAAGATTATCTGGAATATCTACTGTGAGCGCATATTCTTTCTCAAACAGAAAGTTAACAGCGCTTGGGTTATTCGCAAGAAATAGGCAGTCTCCGTTATCATAAAATTTACCATAATCAAAAAAATTAATAGTCGGTATTTCAGGGAAAGAGGTAAGAATGCTATCGATTTCTCGAGAGCATGATAACGCTATATGGTTTTTGGGCAGAAGCATGGTTTATCGCCTATCGTTATGCCGTAGTTTATATCATATCGTATTTACTACCACAGCAATTTTTACGGATTTTTATTTTCCCCTCTTTTATTTATCCTCAAAAAATAGTGTTAATTATGTTGGAGGATAGTTATGAAAGCTCGGGAAGAAGAAATTTCACTAGACGACTTAGATCAGGATGTCTTTGAGAAAATTTTACTCATTGGTGATTTGGAACCATTAGAACTATTGACGCTTGCTAAAGTAAACCAAGTATTTCGTGGTGCTATTGCAAACCCTGCTATCTGGAAAAGACTCGCCAAAAGGTACGGCTATGACGTACGTGGCACCAGCGGTGAGGATGTAAAATACCGTTTTTTAAATGAGATTAGATATAACAACAAATTACACGATCTTAGGGATCAGCTGAAAGACCATTTGAAAGAGAATCGATACAAATCCCACAACTGTTGTATGCTCGAGCCCGACAGCCACGCTTCCAATATATGTGTATCCTCGTTTGCACTTAACTGTTGTCTTGAGTTAGTCGGTGTCGCACCTGCCATTGTTTATGGTTCTAATTCCCAGGCATGCGGCACCCCCCCTTGCTTTTTGACAACGCTTTATCCTGCATATTTTATACACCCAACTTATCAGTGTACTGTAGCAACGTGGGGTATCCATGCAGCAATTTGGACTGGATTACTCGCTACGGTTACATTAATTTATACGACTGATCAGTGCATTGTAGCTCGTTTAAATCAGGCGCACGAATCAAAATTGAGCAAAGATATAGATACACTCGAAGAGCTAATTCGTACTCATGGAATGTTTTCGGAGCAAAGAAATAATCCTCCTGGTCGACTAGCAATGAGAGATGGGCCTCTCGATGAGCTTGAACCCCTGCTTCCTAATAACAATAACATTCGTATGCAGTAGTTAAAACGGCGCTGTTGTACCAGATGCAACTACAAGTTGGGGGAGCCAGATAATGAGCTGGATATTAGAAGTAACCAATAACAATAGAACTCTCATCTTTACCAATGAAGATGAAAACGCCGAAATAAAATCTTTTACTATAAGCGATGTCGAAATTCCCAATCGCCGAAAATTAACAATTATATGCGCAGATTCTTTTTTAGAAAATATAGCAGGCCAGTGTGAAATACAAAGTATTTCAAAGACAATAAATTCCCCGGCAACAACATTATAGTTATCACTGACGGCTTATCTGAACACAGCCCAGATTATGCGAAAAAATAACGGCTCGAATACATCACAGTAATGGTGAGCACCCCTTGTTTTGGCAAGCAGCAAGACAAGTTCCAGAAAATACTGGTTGCACGCAATTAATTAGTAAGCTTCAAGAAGTAATAGCTGCTGCAAAACCGTTTAAAAACCCCATGTAAAAGTATCAGCTATAAGTAACGGTGTTGCAGTTAGTGGTTACTACCTTAAAAAGTAATTTGTGGATTAAAGTTCATAAATTCTCTTGTAGGTTTGAACCTCTGTGTTTAGAAAGATTTCTAGTTCGTGACTCTTTCGTGAATGAGTTCGCATTCGTTAGCCGCAGTACGCCAAATTGCAATGGTTTGGCGGGTGCGTGATTTCATAAAATACAACAACTTAGTTTAGCCCATGCCGACTCTTAATCAATAGGTCGCTGGTTCGATCCCAGCACGCCCCACCAGTTAGAATGAGGGTTTTCAAGGGTTTAAGGTTTCTGAAAAGTTCATCTCTGTGTAATTCCTGTGTAATCGTGCAAAAATTTCCTTCATGGTTTTCATGCCTTCCGTTTACATCTCGTTGAACATGTAAACGGAATCGCGTAAACTGTTTACATCTTTTGTGGGTTGTAAGCGGAGGGGAGGGGTTACATGAACGTAGGTCGACGCATTAAACAGCAGCAGGGATATGAGGCCTTTGTGCCGGATCCATTCCCACCGAAGGAAGAGTCCTCCTTCTCAAAGAAGATCATTCAAAAGGCGAGCCAGGCTACTCTTTTTTTAGGGAAATTAGATGGAATTACCCAGCTTTTGCCTGACCTAGATTTCTTCCTTTTTATGTATCTCTGTAAAGATGCTGCATCTTCAAGTCAAATTGAAGGAACGCGTGCCACAATGATTGATGCTATTGAAGCGGTATCAAAAACCTCTGAAGATTTACCTGAAGATGTTGATGATATTTCACATTACATTCAAGCACTCAATTATGGTCTTGAGCGGTTAAAAGATTTTCCCTTAAGTCTTCGTGTTATTAAGGAAGTACACAAAGAATTGATGGTAGATGCGCGAGCGAGTCACTATTCGGATCCAGGAAATTTTCGTAAATCACAAAATTGGATCAGTGGTACGTCACCAAAAGATGCTTTATTTGTTCCGCCGCCACCTCACGAAATGATTCGCGCTATGGGAGATTTAGAAAAATTCTTTCACGCAAAAGATGATATTTTGCCTATTATAAAAGCGGGAATAATTCATGCTCAATTTGAAACCATCCATCCTTTTTTAGATGGTAATGGTCGTACAGGAAGAATGTTGATTACACTTTTTCTATGGTTGGAGAAGCTACTCGATCGTCCCGTGTTGTTTTTATCTTCTTACTTTAAAAAGCATCAAAGAACGTATTACGCACGTCTTGATGATTACCACAACAATAAAGTGGAAAGTTGGCTTGATTTCTTTTTGGAAGGGATCATCGATACTGCACAAGAGGCCATTGAAACAGTTAAAAAAATTACGGTTTTACGCGAAGAGGATATGAAAAAAATTCATGCACTCGGAAAACCTGCTGCTAAAAGTATGGTGTTAATTTTATCTGCACTCTATAAATTACCTATCGTAAATATAGCGAATATACAAAAATGGACTAAGTATACGCGTCAAGGTGCTCAAAAAACGATAGACCGCTTTGTTGATTTAGGTATATTAGAGCCGAAAGATGAACATAAAAAATATGGCCGTTCTTTTATTTATAGGCGATATGTGGCTATTTTCAATGGCTAAGAGTGACTATGACTATTAAAGCGAGATACACAAAAAAATCTTTAGCACAGCTTGAAAAAATTGCAGGCGGGAAATTAACCCTGTGTCGATTAATTTGGGCTATCCGTCAAAGCGAAGATGAAACACAAACTGATTTTGCAAAAAAATTAGATATTTCAAAACAGCAATTATGTGACATTGAACATGGAAGAAAATCCATCAGTCCAAAATTGGCTGCCTCTTATGCAAAGAAGCTAAAATACCCTGAAGAGCAATTTGTTCGTCTGTGTTTGCAAGAAATGGTCGACAAAGCAAAACTGAATATTACTGTTGAAATACGTTTCAATTCTTCTAGGCACCAAGGATTCGGGTGGGCGGTTGCGCATTAGGCGTATTACATTTATCTTTCGGATATATACAAGGAGGCTGTTGTGGAAATGGAAAGAGATGAATACCTTAAAAGATACTCATTGTTGGTAGGGCTTCAGCAAAAAGTTTCCAATAGTTTTGAATATGTTCTTTTTTTTGTTACATCCTCTGCGATTGTGTTGCCAATTAATTTCCTAGGAAAATTATCTTCAGGGTGTCTTTCCGTTTCTCTTCTTTTTGGCTCAGTTTTAATATGGGTTATATCTTTATTTTTGCAATTGCTTTCGCGATTTTACAATGCAGAAGCGCTGCGAGAGGAGATTGTTATTCTAGGTGAAGGGTACCATAGTAAAAAAGAGCCGTGGCGTGAAAATCAATATGAAGGAACTGTAACGCGTTTAAATATTTTTGCTTTCTCAACTTTTTTTATTGGGGTAGTTTTGTTCGTATCCTTTTTCTTAATCATTTTAGTTTCGGGGAGTAATGTACATGTATAGTCAAGCTAAAACTCCAAAAAAGGGTAATGTACCACCTCGTCCAATGCCTCCGCCACCCAAAACCCCACCAAAGAAATAATTCTTGATTTTACCTGAAGCTTTGAAAAGTTTTTAAGGATAATCACGCCGCCCTCTGATTCTGATACCTCTGCTCCAACTTATCCATCGCAGCCTCAATATGCGCACCATTTTGATGGCTATATCGCTCAACCATTTGTAAGGTTTTATGTCCTGAAATTCTTTTTACCGTGGGTAAATCAATTCCGGCTTGAACTAAATGTGTAGTCGCAGTGTGACGAAGAGTGTGGCGAACAACTTCTTTCGGATCTAATTCTTGTCTGAAAGCTAATCTAAAAAATTGACCCCACCCAAAAAAATCCAAGATTCTAAAATCCTAAAAAAACACAAAGAGTCTAAGAGCGCACTTATACAAACTATCGTTTGTTGTGCTTTTAAGCCTTCTCAGAAAAGCTTCAAAGACAAAAGAGCCGCCATGGTCTTTTTTGAAGCTGTGAAAGACCTTTTCTCGCTGACATTACAACGCAATGCATCACTTTCGATGTACACTAATACATAGGGTTACCTGTTTTGATGTTAACTTTGCATCTCCATCAAAACAGGTAACTTGCTTTTCGCCAAGCAGTGTCAGATTAAATCGTAACTATTCCAACTGATGAAACTAAATAAAAAACATGGTACGCAATTTGGATCCTGAGGGTAACTCGATTTATTTGGAGCATGTGACTTGTATGCAATTAGTTCCAGCTAACGTCGATTGGACCTTCCTGCTTCTTCGCTAGCAGAATTGTCTTCACTCGATCCTTCTTCGGGTGCCTCTACTCCAAAACGTTGTGCCATAGCCTCAGCGGCGGGTATGAATACAGCATTACTAGTTTTAGCTATTGCATCGCCCACGGATGATACCTGTTGAGCTATTGCACTGCCCCAGGATGATGCACAAAGTCCTAGTTTTCCTATTAGGGAACTGTCACTTGGTGAGGGAGAAGGAGAAGGTGGACGAGGAGGCGGTGGAGAAACTTCATCAAACACATTAGGTCTATCTGAAGCGGAAGCTGAAGCTGAAGGAAACCCCGCTTTAAGACTGCGGTCGTAGTCCTCGTCAATTCTTACAGTTCTTGGCTTTGTTTTTCTGTTTGCATCTTTGTGTTCCGTTGTATCAAAATCTGTCTTAGTGAACTCTACTTGAGTAGAGGCTTGATCAGCGTTTTTTTTATGAGCGGGTTGGTGGGCAATACTTTCTTTATCGCTTTTATCAGCAGTAGAATTAACTAGCTTACGCTCACTTCCATCACTTTCTCGCGTTATACGCGACGTATTTTCTATTGCCATCTTCTTCGATTCTTCTTCAAAGGCTTGCGCTCGTCGCCTCTCAATTGATATTTCATGCGCAGGCGCTCTTTCCTCTTTACCCTTATCATCCTGAGCGGGTTTGGAAGCAGTATCTTTTGACCTCAATTCATCATCTAGGTGTTGCGCAAAAAAATTATATGTTTGTTGCAAACTAGGGGAGGACGAAGGAAGGTAACGGTTGGGAGTTTTTGGTGGTTCCCTATTCTCTTTTGAAGCTGTCGGTTCCATATTTTCATTTTCTTCGTCGCATTTATAATCAGGAAGGGGCGACATGGGCGACATTTTAATCTCTTCGTTATCTCCGGACGCCGGCCCTTTCAATCTATCAAGCATCTTTGAAAAGTACAGGTACTCAAGTAAAGATTGTTTTCTCGACCGTGTCTTGTTACGCCAGCATGCTATGACTTTGCGTAATTTTTCATCCTGTTCATTTGTATCGGCATTACGATTTTTTAAGATACCGGCAATCTCTTTTAAAAATTCAAACCTACTGGGTAATTTATTTTTTTTACCCGGTTTATTATTTTCATAAATATGGTTGCAAATATATTTTCTCAACTCTGTAATTATTTTCCTCTCAAGAACTGAATAATTCACTATCTTATCTTCTATACAGACAAGTAAAAAATGAACTGCGTCGATAAGCTCCTTATTATCCTCGATAAGCTTATTTTTATCTTTGAGATTATCATTGAGATTATCATTGAGATGATCATTGATGCATTCTATGACTTTTGAGGGAGCAGCAGTGTTATAATATGCCCTGAAAAAAATCTGATAAAACTCTGAGCTTCGTTTGTAAATTTTAAAAGGAGGAATCTCATGTTTTTCAGGATTTTTAGCAATATCTTTAATAATCGATTCCAGATTGTCTCCTTCACGCCGAAATTTCTTAATTCCGGCTTCGGTATATGGAATAGATTTTCTAATTTCTTCCAAATCTTTAATTCTCGCATTGATTTTCTTTCTAGGACGTTTAGGTGATTCTGAAAATATATTAGGTGTCAAAACATATTTTTTAAGTTCAGAGCATACTTTTCTCATCTTCCATTCTTCTTCCGACATAAATGGATTATTTTGAAAATCAAGATCCGCAAAAAAAACAATTGCATCTTCTTCATCTTTAGTTGCACGGAATCTACTCAAATCATCCAACATCGAAGACCTTAATTTTTCATGTGACGATTTTTCCTGTGACATAAATTTCCCTTCCTAATTGTCAGTTCCTACAGTGAGTACAAAATTTGACATTAGTATGTTTTAAATCGGTATTACGCTGAGTATTATAGTTAGTCAATATGTGTATCTTTATTAAATAATCATACACGAGATTTATTCAGCTTCCTCTCAGCAGTTGCTCCCACTCAAGAGCCAAGGACAGAAGTAACGAGCGCTCTAATAAAAATGGTACAAACAAAAATTCAACGTCAAAAAATATACAGGGTTGTGAATAGTATAGAAAAAGTAGGCGACGGGTCGAACGAGGCAGGCGTGATTTTTTGAGATCCCTCTCTTACTTATCGCTCATAATCATTATAAGAATCCAATATAACTCAACAGAAAACAAAGCACAAATAGCGCAATATGAGCTGAGTTCCGTTTTTATTTTAAGGTAAATTGAGACGATCAACTGATTTGCAAAGAGACTGGAAAGAATACGAAATTTCTCTGTGTAATTCCTGTGTAATCGTGCCAAGAAAAGTGGGGGTATTTGAGGATTTTGAGAGAATAAGATAGAATGCCAAAAGTCCTCAAAATGGCGTCAGAACAATAGAAAGAGACAAATATAGAATAATTCAGAAAGGCCAGATTGAGTACTCTTAATCAATAGGTCGCTGGTTCGATCCCAGCACGGCCCACCAGTTTTAACCCGCAAGTACTTTCTCTGGATAACTTTTTATAGTATCACCCGTAGCTCGGATGGAGCTTTAGCGGAATCCGGGAATTATTAAAACAGCTATTTTCTAATTTCTCTTGGATCTTTCCCATTTCAGGGGGCATTTATTTCACGAACGCCCTCAAAAAATTATTTCCACAAAAAGTTTATTTCCCTGGCGATGGAAACTCAATTTTCGGGTCCTCTATTTCACCAATCTTATCGCCTGGAATTACGGTTTCGTCGATGAAATTATTAGTCTCTGCTAAATGCTTAGTTTGGATTTTCCCTGTAAGCACTGCAGGCTGATCAAAACATTCTGGAGCTCGAGTGTTTGCATAGTAATTACTCCTCCATGGCGTTGGACTAGTAGCTGCAAATATACCTAAGTATCCATAGTCACTCCTATAGCCAAAGCAACGCCTGTTCCTAATTTTATTGCTCCGTCTAAGATCAAGAAGAAAAAATAATCCACCTCCGTGTTGAATGGTCATGTTTTCTTCTAGTCCTTGCAATTCGTTTTCCTTCCATTGCTGGGCTAACGTGGGATAATCAGAAGTCACTTCCAGCCCCATTTTTTCAAGCTGTGCCATTCGTATTATTAGGAGAATAAGATAAGCACTTCCATTAAAATTTTCTAATGGCGTTTGGCAAGGATAAGTGGAAATATCATTTAAAGATTTATAGGCTGAAATACGCTCGGCATACTTTACTGCCCTCTCTGAAAATGCCTCCCTCATAAAGGATTTTATTTCTTCAGCACATAAGTTAGGAATCTCTTTTCCCGACAAACACATCACTTTTTCAGCCCGTCTTATCTGATATTCAAGCTTTAACGTTCCAAAAGACGGTTCAGGATTTTCAGTATTCTTTTCGATGTGGAATCTAAAAAGATCATCGACACATTTTAATACGTAAGAAAATGCGTGATTGTTAGGATGTTGTAGTGTAATAAAACTAACCGGACGCCTCTTCATCTTTAGATAGAATTTATAAGCTTCTTCATCAGTATAAATGGTATTGACTGCGTTCATAAAAAAAGTATTTAACTGATTTAATGCTTCATTTTCAATTTTTTCATAGGGTGTCAGCATATTAATTATCTTCAGTTGGGATACAATATTGCTGAGATTTTCACCCAAACTGGTTATGAGTTTGGCCGACATTGAGGACTTATCTTTAACTCGCACCAAAACAATATTAATCAGGCGATGCAGAGCCGCAATATTTTTAAGAGCCACAAAGTAGTAGGCGCAGGTTTGAATTAAATCAAAAAAACCTTTTTCCCTTATAATCCTTGGATCTTTTTCAATACTTTCTCTGATATCAAATAACGTAGTAATAGCTAAAAATGACTTCTTTCCAGTCAACTCGCCCAGTTTAACTCGCAAACGGGTGCGACGAACCAGGCTCAAAGCCTCCATTTCTTTATTTATTTCTCTTGCAAAAAATCGTCCCCCATTGAGCATTACTTTTTCATTTGACATGATATCTCTCCATCAAGTTATGGTTTGTATTATAACAGGCGGTGATAAAGCATCTAATTCAAAAAAAATCTAAACTTTAAGCAATCACTGGTCTAACTGAAGTGTTCACTTCAGTTCACATTTTTAATTCGAGGAGAAGTAATATGACAACAGAAATTCAAGAAGTACTCGTTGTGGGATTATCGGCAGTTCACACGTTACACCCTATATCGGTTGGCATAGACGCCTTTGGACATTTATATCGACCCGCAAACGATAAAATAGAAAGATGCTGTCAAGGGCTGTTTAGTTTCTTCACTACGCTCTATGACAAAGCTTGGGTATCTGCGATTTATTATTCGAATCTAAATATGATCGATGATTATAAAAAGGGCAAAATTACAACTGAAGTCTTTTTGGAAAACTTGTTGAATATATTTTCTTTCTTAAAGGGTAAAGAAAATGCTAAAGAATTATTAACGAATGCGTGGAATGCAATCGTAGAAGTTACCGATCAGGATAAAGAGAAGCTTGATTATCTTAAGCGTCAAGGAAAACCTATTTATTTTATTTCTAATACCAACGAATTAAATGCAAAAGTAATCTTTGATGCTTTTTTTGGGCCTAATGATTCGCGTGACCTTTCGCACAATGCTAGTAAGGGCGAGATAATTAAGCTAGAAGCCAATATTCATTTTGTTCCTTCTTTTCGAACGGGAAACTTTAAAAATGAAACGCCAGGCTTAATTGGAAATTTAGCTGCGAAGCTAAGAGGTGAAGGAAAAAGTGTGCACGTTATCAGTCAATTTCAAGCAGATTTAGACAGAGCACAAGAATTAGGATTACAAAATACCAACGCGAGAGAGTTTTTCGCAAGTCTTACTGCAAAACCTAAAATGGCTTAATCACACAAACCCGCAGATGATATCTTAAAGGGTAGCTTCTGGATTTTGACGCGGCATACAAGTAAGGTAAAATTACATCCCTCTTGAACCTCGCAGAGAAACACTTGGAGCTGAATCTACTTGCTTTTGCCCATTAACTTCTAATGTACTCGTAACCCAGATGGGGCTTTTTTACTTCCCAAGCCCATGACTATGTTTATCTCTTTCAGCTGCTGGTTTGTCATTTGGAGCAGCCTCGTTGTTACCTTGAAGCATGAATTGAACGTGTGATCTTGTTTCCGCTGCCCTTAAACGTGCATTCTCTTCCTTTAACTTTTCAACCTCTTTTTCTAATTCAACTATTCGCTCAGCCAAGGGTATATTCGCTGCTTGAGTTCGGGCAAGTTGAAAAGAGGTACAACTATCATGAAGTTTAGATAAAATTCTCGACGCAATGACTTTGTGCTGTATAAAATAATTACTTATGTCATCGATGAGTTTTTTCATCTCAGTCGAATAGTTTTGCGCCATGCTCACCAAAAGCTCTTGATTTTCTGCTTTACCCAACAAGAATTTTAAAACCACTGTTAATTGCGTTTCATATTCACTATTATTCTCAGGATAATTTCTCATCAATGCATCTAAGAACAATACTGCACAATGTAACGCACGTGTTTTTGCTTCATCTCCATTTTGAGGATTATTGAAAGCGTCGAAGCACGTAAGCACAAATCTCGACCATACATCTCGACGAAGCTCAGGTTGCTTTTCTGGTGGGAACATCAAAATACACCTTATTAATCGATTTTTTTGGTCTTCATTTAATTGGTACACGTGTTCTGTTTCCGGTGAGCCACAAAAGACATTTCGCAAAAGCACGCTATCAAACAGCTGGATGTCTTTCTGAATCAGTATCACTAAACAAATTAGGTCAGCGTTATTGTTATTAGTCTTGCGTAATCGTTGTAGCAACTGAAACAACGTGTATCGAGGCTCAACAGTTTGATGACACGTAACCTTTTGTGCAATGGTAAATTGGCCAACTGAACGAACGGGTGCTGCAGGATTATTTATGATAAATAAGTTCTCTAGATCAAGCTTGTTATAAAGTTTTTCAAATAAAAACTGCGCAACTTTAAAATGTCCTTTTTCACACGCCAATTGAAGTGGAGTTTTTCCATCGCCGCGAATCATTTGAAAATCAAAGGAAAGTGTGGGGCGAGTAATGCGATCATATAAAGACTTAACAATCTCTACATTGCCACCCTCGCACGCCAAATGAAACGCGTGTGAACCATTTTTCGTCCGGGCATGAATGCCGCCGTCATCCATTATCCTACAGAGATATGCCACAACGCTTTTACAACCAAACAAAACAGCGATGTGCAGTGCATTACATCCAGTCTCAGGATCACTGCCATATATTCCGGGTCCCATTTTTTTACAATAATATTCTGCAACGTCTTCGCGACCACAGCTCAAAGCGAGGGTTAACGTATATGGAGAAAATCCTACAGAACATTCATCCACTAAATATTGAACAACGGCAAGATTACCTTCTCGGGTAGCTTCCTCAAGCGGTGTGGACGTTGCCTGTACTGTAATTGCAGTTTCTATAAGTTTCCTATGTCTTATAAAACCTGAAGCTTTTGGGTCTGCTTTTTTTTCTTTATGCAAATATTCAACAACTCCTTGAGAACCTTTTGCGCAGGCAGTTAGAAGTCCATCCTGTGCATCCGCATTTTTCTGTTCGCATAAATATCTTACGACTCGAACATCAGGATTCGTGCAAGCAAAATGAAATAACGTCATTCCGAAATGTGCAGTAGGTTTATTAATGTTGAGCTTAAATTTTTCAACAAAAACTCTTACGCAGCTAACATCCGAAAATTCAAACACGCGACTGAGTAATCCGTCATTTTTGGAAATATGATCAGCTTGTAATCCAAGAAATTTTCTATGAGAAGTTTTACAGGCGTGAATAAATGCTTCATTTTTTTCATTACTAGAAAACTTTCTCCAATAAAAATTACTGTGTTTTTCACCCAACGTATCAAAGAAAAAACTCATTTTAAATTCTAAGCTGACTTTATCCCATAAATAATCTGCAGCTGATCGCTCATCACTTGATATGGCAAATGCGAAACCACTTTGAATGACCTCAGCCTCTAAATGGTCTTTTTCTTTTTCATATAAATCCTGAACCGCATCACGGTCACCACTTTTGCACGCATCAAAAAATTGAGTTTCGAGAGATTCTACGCGAGCACGTTTTTCAACAGGTTCAACGGCTGGAGCTTCTCGGGTGGGGAGTTCATTGGACATGTCGGTTTTCTCTCATTAAAAATAGTGGTTGGATTTTACATGATTTATATCTTGCTCCCTATTCGGGATGCTTTAATCTTATATGAGTTTCCCGCGATTTTGCAAGGGAATTTGCGATTAAAACAACAGGGATGTCTTCTTTCCAAAAACTTCCATGAGCCATGCAGGGAATGGGAAGAGAGGCTAGTTTAAGACGTGCTTTTTCGTAATGCGGACTATTATCAGGAACCAAATAAAAACATTCCCCTGATTTTTTATAATCTTTAATAGTTGAATAATATAATCCGCTGAAGTAATAAATACTATGCTCATAATTTTTAAAATCATAATTAGAAGGGCGTACTTCAGGAAGTAGCAGTGAAAATAATTTATGGGCTTCGCGCGGATCTTTCGGTTCATCGTTGATTAAACATACTGCTAGATTATAAATGGCCCATACGGATCCATGTTTATATGCATACGCAAAAACTTCTCGAGCCAATAATTTATCGCGCTGAATTTTTTCGAGGCCATTGTAGACTCTGACGCCGAAGTTATTCAGTGCTTCAGGATATAGCCCCTGATTATGTTCAAAAGAGAGAAGTTTATCGATATAGCCAGGTTTATTTTTAAAACGGTTTGTGAGTAACTCAAGTTGTTTTTGTTCAATGGATGTGAGGAAGTCGTGCATTAGTTTTTTGCCTTCTCGTTAGGGTGCGATTTCTCACATAAAATATGTTATTTTAAGGGGTATTTCAATACTGGCATTGAAGGGGTTATGTGAAAAAACTACTTAATACGGCTTTCATTCCCATCAAAGGCGACGCTTATTTAAATGTCGTTATGATCGTCGCGCCGTTGCTGCAGTTTCTGTCGGGAATTGCGATTGATCTCTATGTGCCATCGTTGCCGTCTATTTCGCATTATTTTCATACGTCAGATGTCATGGCAAAAAATACCATTACGATGACAATGATCGGTTGGGCGATGGGGGGTATTCTATTTGGTGCACTTCTCGATATTTATGGAAGGCGGCGTATTATTTTATTAGGTTTGTTGATCTTCTCCATAACCAGTTTTTTAGCTGTGAACTGTCGGTTCATCGAAGAGCTGATGCTTATCCGATTTATTCAGGGGTTATCTGTTTCTGTGATATCGGTGGGGTCTCGCGCATTAATTGCGGATAATTTTAGTGGGCATCGCTTTAATATTGGTTTGATCTATGCTTCATTGGCTTTTGGTTTAGGTCCTATTGTGGGTCCTTTTGTGGGCGGTTTGTTGCAGTACCATTTTGGATGGAAGGCAGATTTTTGGTTGTTTGGATTGCTCTCATTTTTTTTAATCATGATTTTTATGTTATTTATTAACGAAAGCATAGCCAAGCGACACCCGTTTTCACTGAAAAATGCGTTAGGCAATTATGCGCATGTTTTGCACAGCCATATATTTTTAGCGGGAATATTAATTATGGCGGCAAGTCAGATCGAATTGCTGACCTATCCGGCTATCGGTTCATTTTTTATGGAAAATATTTTACACCGTACGTCGATTGCTTATGGAAACTCAGCATTGGTCATCAGTATTGGATATTTACTGGGAACTTTATCAAATCGTTTATTAATAAAAAGATTACATGTTCATCATATTACAGACGTAGGATTTGGACTGTTAATTTTATCTGCAATAGTACAAATAAGTTTTGCACTGTTAGGCGTATTAAATTTATTTACGTTGATATTGCCTATTATGTTGATTGGGTTTAGTAATGGATTTATTTTCCCCAACATGATTGGGCGTTGTATGAAATTATTTCCTGATATTATTGGGGTGGCGACTGCCGTCATGGTTTCTTTTTTAATGTTTCTAAGTGCGGTGGGAATATTTTTGATCAGTCATGTGAAAGTGAATGGATTGAGTGAGCTAACGTTTATTTTTGTGGTAACTATTGTTATACAATTGTTAATTTTTTATCGCGTATTTAAACGCGCGACGCGGAATTATCCCTAGCTATTTTAAGAGGATGTTTTTATGGGAATGGATGTGCAGCATTATAATGCGCGAGGAAAGTTTTTAGAATTTGTGCTCGAGGGATTTAATCTTTGGGATTGGATTGCAGAACATTATGATTTTTCGCGAGCAAAAAAAATACTGGAAGTGGCCTGCGCGACCGGAGATTTTTGGAATCATGTCAATAATAGAGCCAATACCGTGGAAGAAATTATATTAACGGATCATTCTGAAAATATGATCGCTGTTGCTAAAAACACGCTCAAAGATTCTCCGTTGCTGTCTAAGATACAATTTGAAGTGATGGATGCCGAAGCGCTTAAATATCCTGATCAATCATTTGATGTTGTATTTTCTCATCATCTTATGGTTAATCAACCTAAGTCAGTGCCCCAAGTGTTGACTGAACTCACAAGAGTATTACGAAAAGACGGGTGGTTAGGTATTGCTACGATGAATATGCGAACGGTGCGTGAACTTTTTAGTTTAGCAAATAAAATTGATTCCCGTTTTCCTGCTCAATCAGCGATGATAAAACATTTCGATGAAAATACGGTTGATATGTTGTTGCCGAAATATTTTAAACGCATACACAAATACAGCTATGATGCCATGATGAGAATTCCCAGCAGCGAAATTATAATGGATTTCATGCGGTCGCATCCTATTTCGCTCTCCCTTGGTTTAAAAGAAGATTTTTTCAATGTTTTCCAAAAAACCGTTGACAGTATTATTGTTCAAAAGGGTTCAATAGAAACAGTGTTTACGCCAACGTTGTATATATGCAAAAGTCTGGGATCAAGCGCTAATTAAATTTTTTTAGGAGCAGACATGAAACAGCGACGTATAGGTAAAAACGGCCCCATGGTTTCAGCGCTGGGATTGGGATGTATGGGAATGTCCATCGGGTATGGGCCAGGTAATGATGCAGAATCAACTAACGTTATTCATCGCGCGATTGATTTGGGTGTTACTTTATTTGATACCGCTGATGTCTATGGCTGGGGACATAATGAAGAACTCTTAGGCAAAGCGATTAAGTCAAGCCGTGATAAATTAATTATTGCAACAAAAATGGGTTTTGCAAAACGCGGGAGTGCTGAAGCGCTTGATTATTATCTTGATGGTTCGCCTGATTATATTAAACAAGCTTGTGAGGCCAGTTTAAAACGATTGGGTACAGACGTCATTGATTTATATTACTTGCATCGCGTTGATCCTCGTACACCTATTGAAGATTCCATGGGTGCCATGTCAGATTTAATTAAAGCCGGAAAAATTCGTTATGTCGGCATTTCTGAAGTAAAGCCCAATACTATTCGACGTGCCGCACGTGTTTGTCCTATTACAGCCGTACAAACCGAATTTTCATTGTGGGAGCGTAATCCACAAAAAGAAATTATTCCGGTGTGTCAGGAATTGGGAATTGGTTTTGTTGCCTACAGTCCCTTGGGTCGAGGATTTTTAACAGGTGCTGTTACAGATATACATACATTATCAGAAGATGATTTCAGGCGAATTTTACCCCGGTTTCAAGATGAAAATTTCCAAGAAAATAAAAAAATTATTTCAGCATTTAAAAGCATGGCTGAATCAAAAAAAATTACCATGGGCCAATTAGCCTTGGCATGGATATTGGCGCAACCTGAAAATATTGTTCCCATTCCAGGGACTAAAAGAATAGCTTATCTGGAAGAAAATATGGCCTCAGTGCAGATAACTTTATCTCGTGAAGAAATAGATCAACTTAATCAGCTGTTTCATCCCACTGTAGCGAAGGGCAATAAATATCCGCCAGAATTTGAAGCGGAGGCGTAGGAAGTTTCGAGGTTTATTTCATTCCGCTAGCTTATACATCTGCATTGCTGCATCAGTGTATCGCGACTGCTGTGGCGCATATTCTTTCGAAATTTTATTTAAGTAAATTATTTCATCAGAGGTTAATGTAATTCCTGTAGCGTTTAAATTTTCCGCTAATCTCGCGGGGGTTTTTGTGCCAAATAGAGGAACAATAAATTTTTCTTTTGATAATAGCCATGCGAGAGAAAGTTGCGCTGCCGTACAGTTTTTTTGTTTTGCCATTATTTCAATGAATTCAACTAATTTTAAATTACCGCCAATATTTTTTTCGGCAAAGCGGGGTAGGGTGCGTCGAAAATCTGATTTTTCTAAATTCGCGGGATTTTTAATGGCGCCCGTTAAAAATCCACGACCTAATGGACTATACGCAACAAAGCCAATATTTAATGATTTACAGGTTTCAAGTACAGCATTGTTTTCAACCGTGCGTGTCCATAAAGAATATTCTGTTTGAATGGCCGTAATGGGATGAACTTTGTGGGCTTTTTGTATGGTTTCTGCATCGACTTCTGATAAGCCAATATGAAGAATTTTTCCAGACTTAATTAAATCTGCCATTGCGCCCACAACATCTTCAATAGGTGTTTCTGGATTTCGTCTGTGAATATAAAATAAATCTATGGTGTCAATATTTAATCTTTTTAAGCTTTCATCACAGGATTTCATAATGTAATCAGGCGTATTGTCTACGCCCCGTGCAGTCGGATCATCTTTGCGGCGAATAATTCCGCATTTTGTCGCAAGTGTAATTTTATCGCGAAAAGGTTTGATAGCTTCGCCAATCAGTTTTTCATTTTCGCCATAACCATACATGTCGGCAGTATCAAATAAAGTAATGCCCTGCTCATAAGCTTCTTGAATAATTCTTATGGCTTTATTTTTAGGAAGTGGCTCGCCATAAAATTCGGAGAGACTCATACAGCCATAGCCAAGTGCAGACGTGGTTAATTGACCTAAGTTCCGTGTGGGTAGTGCCATGGTTTTATCTCTCCTATATGATATTCATGTAGTATAGCAATTATTTATATGGAGGGGGCTTGGTGATGCTTACGGGAAAAACCATTGTTATTACAGGCGGTACGCGCGGGATAGGTTTGGCCATTGCAGAGCGCTGTAAAAAAGCAGGCGCGACTATTTTTACCGATATCGATGTGAGTGATGCAGCTACAATAAAATTATCCATCGAAAAAGCTGTTCATCAATTAGGGCATATTGATATTCTGGTGAATAATATTAGCACTTTTTGTTTTACCGATACGCTGAATACTCCCCAAGATAAAGTTGATTTATTATTTTCTGTAAATACACGGGCGACTTTTTTAATGTCACAAGCGTGTTTGCCGTATTTAAAAAAATCAGCTAACCCACATATTATTACTATATCTCCGCCTTTAGATATGGATCCCAAATGGTTTAAAAATCATCTTGCTTTTACGATGTCTAAATATGGCATGAGTATGTGTACGTTAGGAATGGCAGCGGAGTTTCAAGAAATGGGCATTGCGGTAAATTCTTTATGGCCGCTTACGACTATTGCGACCAGTACTATTCAAGATCATTGTGCGCCTGAGGTTTATGCAGCCAGTCGATGGCCAGCGATTATGGCAGACGCAGCGTATGAGATTATGCAAAAAAATGCACGAGAATGTACCGGCAATTTTTTTATTGATGAAGAATTATTGCGAGAAACTGGCGTGACTGATTTTACGCATTATGCGGTAGATGCTAAAGTTCCGTTGATGCAAGATTTATTTATTCCAGAAAAAAGTGTACTGCGCGAGAGTCCTGAATTAACGTGGAGGAAGTTATGATTATTGATAGAGACAAAGCTTGGGCGTTTGCACACGAATGGCTAGATGCTTGGAACAAACATGATGTCGATTTAATTATGAAGCACTATGATGATTCTATAGAATTTTGTTCACCGATTGTTCAAAAAATATTAGGTGAACCTAAGGGTATAGTTTCGGGTATTAACAATCTGCGTGATTATTTTACGCGACAATTAAAAAACTTTTCGACATTGCATTTCCAGTTATTAGATGTTTTTACCTCGCCGCAAAGTATAGTGTTGTATTATAAAATTAACCGCGGATTATTAGCAGCAGAAGTTATGCTACTGAATTCAGACATGAAAGCCACTAAAGTCTATGCGAATTATGATAAAAACGAGGTGGGGTAAGTGTTACGGCATAACATGCTTATCGGGTTTGGTACTTATCCCTTGAAAGGTTCGCAGTGCGAAAAAGCAGTGGGGAGTGCGTTGAAGTTAGGTTATCGCATGATTGATACCGCTACTTTTTATGAGAATTTTCTTCCTATTAAAGCCGCTATTTCTGGATACAAGCGACATGAAATTGCTATTACCTCAAAAGTCTGGCCGGATTCGCAGACGCCTGAGCTTTTGGAAGAAGATTTAAAGAATACATTAAAACAACTTGATACAGCGTATATCGACGATTATTTATTGCATTGGCCTAATAGTAGGCTACCCATAAAAGATGTTTTTGTTACATTAAATTATTTTAAAGAGCAGGGATTAGTTAAACGCATAGGGTTAAGTAATGTTACTGTCAATCATGTGAGGCGAGCATTTGAGCTAAACGCTAAAATTGATACAGTACAAATTGAAATGAACCCCTTGTTTTATGATCCTAATTTATTAGCGTATTGTCATGAAAATAAATTAATACTACAAGCATGGTGGCCACTGGCGCATGGAAGTGTTATGAAAAATGAATTGTTATCGCGACTCTCCAATAAATACAAAAAGACCAATGCTCAGATTTCATTACGATGGATTATTCAGCACAGCGCTATTCCGTTACCGGGGAGTTCCAATGAACACCATCAAAAAGAAAATTTGAATGTATTTGATTTTTCTCTGTCTGAAGAAGATATGGCAGAAATTAATCATATGGCTTCCAGAGGGACGCGTTTGCGTATGAGGGAAAGTGATGGCTTTGGGTTTTCAGATGAATTTGATTATGCCTATGAAGACTGTTGGCCGAGGTAAGGCACGTAGGTTTCTTGAAGCGCTGCAGCACAGTCAACTTTGTATGTTCGGGGTCAAAATATCAAGGGGCTAAGGCCTGGGTGGGGCGCTGGCGCATGTACGGGCGGCCATGCTCTCTAGGACAGGGTGGGTCTCGTGGTGCCTGGGACGAGATGAATATCGCCCCTACTCTATATATATAGAATGGGGTAGAATGCCGGGCTATTTATGTGCGAAAGTGGCGGAATTGGTAGACGCACTGGATTTAGGTTCCAGCGGGGTAACCTGTGAGAGTTCGAGTCTCTCCTTTCGCACCAACAAAAAGAGGATGATAAAAGATGCAAATTTCAGTTGAAAATGTGAACACACTAGAACGTAAAATGACTGTTTCAGTGCCGTCAGAAAGTATTGATGCCGCAACTGAAAAGCGTCTGCAAAAATTGTCCCACACCGCCAAGATTGATGGATTCCGTCCGGGTAAAGTTCCGATGGAGGTTATCCGAAAACAATTTGGTTTCGGTGCTCAAGTCGAAGCCCTCAATGAAATTATTCATGAAAGTTTATACAAAGCCCTTAAAGAAAAAGAATTACACATGGTCGGTGAGCCGCATTTAAATATTACCGAGCAATATCAAAAAGGCAAAAATTTTTCGTATACCGCGACGTTTGAAGTTTTTCCTGCAGTAACACTCTTGCCGTTTAGTGAGCTGATTATTGAAAAAATGGTTGCTGAAGTGACGGATGAAGATGTTGAAAAGACATTGGAAGGCATGCAAAAACAACAAACCCAGTGGGCAGTTGTCGATCGCGCAGCAAAGAATGGTGACCGAACAACGATTGATTTTGTCGGCACAACCGATGGCGTTGAATTTCCAGGTGGAAAAGGTTCCATGCCATTAGTATTAGGCTCGCATGCCACAATTCCTGGATTTGAAGATGGCATTGTTGGCGCGCAGAAGGGCGAGACGGTTACTGTCGATGTAACATTCCCTGAAAATTATGGTTCGAAAGATTTGGCGGGCAAGCCAGCGAAGTTTGTTATTACTGTTAATAATATTGAAGAGCCGACGTTGCCAACGTTAGATGATGAATTTGCTAAGAATTTTGGCGTTAAAGACGGCGGCATTGAGAAATTACGTGCTGAAGTAAAAGAAACACTGCAAAAGCAAGTGACGCAACAAGTTCGCCAAGCACTCAAAGCCGATGTCATGAAAAAATTGGCAGAGTCTTATAAATCTCTCGACACACCTAAGGCACTCTTGCTTTCAGAATCAGAGAGTTTAAAGAAACAAGCAGAGCAACAGTTCTCACAATTCAAAGGTGCGAAAATGCCTGAGTTTAGTGCTGAAATGTTTGTCGACCGTGCAAAAGAGCGAGTGATATTAGGCTTAGTGGTCAATGAAATTGTTAAGCGCGATAACATTAAGCCGGATGCCGCAAAAATTCGTCAGTTGATTGAAGAAATCGCAGAACGCTTTGATGACCCTGCGCGTATTGTGCATTGGTATTATGAACAGAAAGATCGATTGGCTGAAATGGAATCGCTGGCAATGGAAGAACAAATTGTCGAAGCGATTGTTAAAGAAGCCACTGTTGTTGAAAAACCCATTAAAGCTGCAGAATTACTAAGCCTAGGAGGGGCGTAAAACTATGTCGAATATTTATCAATCTACATTGGTTCCCATGGTTGTTGAGCAAAGTGCGCGCGGTGAGCGTGCGTATGATATTTATTCACGATTATTAAAAGAAAGAATTATTTTTTGCGTCGGCCAAATTGAAGATCATATGGCCAATTTAATTATTGCCCAAATGTTATTTCTCGAAGCTGAAAATCCGGATAAAGATATTTCTTTGTATATTAATTCTCCCGGAGGAGCGGTGACGTCTGGATTGGCGATTTATGACACCATGCAGTTTATTAAACCCAATGTGACGACGTTATGTTTGGGTCAAGCGTGCAGTTTCGGTGCGGTATTATTACTCGCCGGAGAAAAAGGCAAGCGCCGTTGTTTGCCGAATTCTCGTGTCATGCTTCATCAACCTCATGGTGGTGCTCAAGGGCAATCTACCGATATTCAAATTCAAGCAAAAGAAATTTTGTTGGTTCGTGAGCGAATGGATAGCATTATTGCAAAGCACACAGGAAAAACGACTAAACAAATTAGCGAAGATACAGAGCGTGATCATTTTATGAGCGCAGAAGAAGCTAAAGCGTACGGTATTATCGATGAGGTTTATTTACTGCGATCGGAAATTAAATAAAAGAGGACTGCATCATGAGTGATCATTCTGATAAATCAACGTTGTGTTCTTTCTGCGGAAAGAGCAAAGACAAAGTTAAAAAATTGGTTTCGGGTCCGGGCGTTTTTATTTGCGATGGATGTATTGCGGAGTGTAATGACGTACTCAAAGAAGCGTTAAAAGACGAAAAATTTGAGGACGAAGAACAGAAACTTCCGCGACCGCAAGAAATCATGGAGATCTTGAATCAGTATGTTGTCGGTCAAGAACATGCCAAAAAAGTATTAGCGGTTGCGGTTTATAATCACTATAAAAGACTCTATAAAAATTTACCCGAAGATGATACGGAATTAACCAAGAGTAATATTTTATTAATAGGCCCGACAGGAAGTGGTAAAACGCTTTTAGCCGAAACCCTCGCGAGATTATTAAATGTTCCGTTTGCTATTGCCGATGCAACAACGCTTACTGAAGCCGGATATGTTGGCGATGATGTCGAGACTGTTATTCAAAAATTATTACAAAAGTGCGATTACGATGTGAAGAAAGCTGAGCGCGGAATTATTTATATTGATGAAATTGATAAAATTTCACGCAAATCTGAAAGCCGATCGATTACCCGCGATGTAACAGGCGAGGGTGTTCAACAAGCTTTATTAAAATTAGTAGAGGGCACTGTTGCGTCAGTTCCACCCGCAGGTGGACGTAAACATCCTAATCAAGAATTTTTACAGGTCAGTACAAAAAATATGTTATTTGTCTGCGGTGGGGCGTTTAACGAATTAGATAAAATAGTCCGAGAACGCAGTGAAAAATCCGGCATAGGTTTTGCGGCTGAAGTGAAGGGTAAAGATGACAAGAAAAACTTCAGCGAAGTACTCAAAGATCTTGAGCCAGATGATTTAATTAAGTACGGCTTGATACCCGAGTTTGTCGGGCGTCTTCCTGTTGTTGCGACGTTAGATGAACTCGATGAAAAGACGTTAATACAAATTCTGACTGAGCCTAAGAACGCGTTAACTAAGCAATATGCCAAGTTATTAAAAATGGACGAGGTCGATGTTGAATTTCGTGAAGATGCATTAAAAGAAGTCGCTAAACAAGCCATTAAACGTAAAACCGGTGCGCGCGGATTACGTGCGGTACTTGAAAAAGTCTTATTAGACATTATGTATGAAGTGCCTTCATTAGAAGGTGTCACAAAAGTTGTCGTTGATGCGAACTGTATCAAGGGAGGCACTAAGCCACTCTTGGTTTACGATAATTCTCAGGATAGGCAAAAAAAAGCATAAAAAAGCATAACGCATGCGTTGTTTATTGATGATCTCATTTGAGGAATTATTATGGCGAAAGCATCTCCCGTGGTCCAAACAAAACTGATTGTTCCCATTTTGCCGTTACGTGATGTTGTTGTTTATCCTCATATGGTGATTCCGCTTTTTGTCGGGCGCCGTAAATCCATTAAAGCACTCGAGGCGGCATCGCAAAAAGATAATTTAGTTATCTTAGCGGCGCAAAAAAATCCAGGTGATGATGATCCTGCCGCAGACAGTTTATATTCCATCGGAACATTGGCGCGTATTTTACAATTATTAAAATTACCCGACGGAACATTTAAATTATTAGTCGAAGGCACTCAACGTGCCGAGATGGTCAAGACATTTACGGAAGAAGACTATCTTTTAGCGGAGTTACAAGTATTGGAAACAACGCCTCCGCCGGATAGCAAAGAGCTTGATGTATTAATGCGTTCAGTGATGACGCAATTTGATCAATATATAAAGCTCAATAAAAAAATTCCGCCTGAAATTTTAGCGTCACTTAATAGCATTGATAGCCCAGATAAATTAGCGGATACCATTGCTGCACACCTAACGCTTAAAATTCCGGATAAACAAAAAATTCTTGAAGCGGCGGATTTACAGGCTCGATTAGAATTATTATTAGGCTATATGGATTCTGAAATCGATTTATTACAAGTCGAAAAACGTATTCGTGGTCGTGTTAAGCATCAAATGGAAAAAAGTCAGCGCGAATATTATTTAAACGAGCAGATTAAAGCCATTCAAAAAGAATTGGGCGATCTCGAAAATGCACCCAATGAAATGGACGCCTTAAAAGACAAAATTGAAAAAGCTGGCATGAGTGTAGAAGCGAAAGATAAAGCGATTGCTGAATATAAAAAACTAAAAATGATGTCACCGATGTCTGCTGAAGCAACCGTGTCGAGAAATTATTTAGATTGGTTAGTGAATTTGCCGTGGCAAAAAGCCTCTGAGATTAAATATACCTTGTCAGAAGCAGAAGCGTCTTTAAATAAAGACCATTACAGCTTAGATAAAATTAAAGAGCGCATTGTAGAATATCTTGCTGTACAACAGCGCGTGAAAAAATTAAAAAGTCCTATTTTGTGTTTAGTCGGTCCTCCGGGTGTCGGTAAGACTTCTTTAGGTCAATCGATTGCAAAAGCGACGGGTCGCGTATTTGTTCGCATGTCATTGGGTGGTGTGCGTGACGAAGCTGAAATTCGCGGTCATCGTAAAACCTATATTGGTGCTTTACCCGGAAAAATTATTCAAAAATTAACCAAAGCGGGTGTTAAAAATCCGTTATTTTTGTTAGATGAAATTGACAAAATGGCCATGGATTTTCGTGGCGATCCCGCCTCGGCTTTATTGGAAGTATTAGATCCTGAGCAAAATAATACTTTTAATGACCATTATTTAGAAGTCGACTATGATTTATCTGATGTCATGTTTATTGCAACGGCAAATACATTAAATATTCCACCGGCTTTGGCTGACCGCATGGAAATTATTCGTTTGCCGGGATATACCGAAGACGAGAAAGTGAATATTGCTGAGAGGCATTTAATCAATAAAGAACTAGAAGCCAATGGTTTAAAGTCTTCTGAATTAGAAATTACCACGGCAGCGTTAGTAGATATTATAAGATTTTATACGCGTGAAGCCGGTGTACGAAGTTTAGAACGAGAAATTGCAAAGATTTGTCGTAAAACCGTCAAGAAAATTGTCAGCAAAAAGCGTGATAAGAAAATTATTGTTAACTCACGTAATCTCGAAAGATATTTGGGCGTAAAGCGCTTCCGTTATGGCATTGTCGAAGAGAAAAATTCGATAGGCTTAGTTAATGGCTTAGCATGGACAGAAGTAGGTGGAGAATTATTGACGATTGAAGCCGCGTTTGTTCCAGGAAAAGGCAAGGCTATTTATACGGGGCATTTAGGCGAAGTGATGCAAGAATCTATTCAAGCGGCAATGACGGTTGTTCGCAGTCGTGCAAGTACATTAGGTATTGCAAAAGATTTTTATGAAAAGAATGATATTCACGTTCACGTTCCTGAAGGCGCAACACCCAAAGATGGACCCAGTGCGGGTATTGGAATGTGTACTGCATTAGTTTCAGCACTCACAAAAATCCCTGTTCGAGCAGATGTTGCGATGACAGGTGAAATTACACTACGCGGTGAAGTATTACCTATCGGCGGCTTGAAAGAAAAATTATTAGCGGCACACCGAGCGGGAATTAAAACCGTTATTATTCCGGAAGAGAACCGCCGAGATCTTAAAGAAATACCCAAAAATATTAAACAGGGTTTAGAGATTAAGCCAGTCAAGTGGATCGATGAGGTTTTGCAAATCGCACTTCCGTATCAACCAGAGCCGTTACCTCTTGAAGTACCGACAGCGGCGTCAATATTGTCGACGCCAGTGGGTAAATTAAAACCAGAAGGTGAGCAGGATCTTCCGCCGAGTGGAAGTACGCATTAAGACTAACGTTTAGCTTACCTATCTTATCTCTCATCCGTAGGGGCGACATTTTTGTCGTCCCTGCAAGAATCCAATTTAAGTTTTTTCTGTAGGTTTGTGTCGGTGAGCCATCCTAGTATGTTTTTGTTCCTGAGCGTGAGCTTTTTCGTGAACGTGCTCGCTAGGTTTTTTCTCTTTAGGCGAAACAGGCGGTGTATAAAATAATAAATGTTTCTTACCATTCTGGACAACATTTTTTTTCTCTTCTTTTGTAGGCTCAGGAGTTGTTTCGAGTACCGTTGTTTTTTCGTCGACAGATTCCATCTCTCCTTTATCTTTTTCAGGGACCATAGGAACTGCTGCTTGTCCTCGTGCTAATTCTGATCCTAATCCTAATCCTAATCCTAATTCAGGGGATGCTTCTGTAACGCGCGTATAATCTTTGTCTTCGTCTTTGTCCTGATCTTCTTTAGGTATAATCCCTGCGTCCCGTTTTCTTTTTGCCAATTCTTTTTTCCAGTCTTTGGGAGCAAGACCGATTTGTTCACGCAGTTCTTTGTTATGTCTGCGCATGACTTTTGACGTAATATCAATTCGACCCAAGAAATTCTGGGAAGATTTAATGCGTCTTTCTTGAATATATTTGTACGTATACATAATGCCCCATGCAATACCGATGGCTAATCCGACTGCTAGAATTGGCCAAAGAACAGGAGCAGCAGCCACTAGCGAAATACCTGCCAGTGTGAGAATCGCTAAGGGTAAGAAACGAAATAATAAAACACCGGTACCCACTTTTCCGACAAATGTCGTGGTTCGGTTAATGAATTTTTTGATATTCGTCCAGGCTTTTGTTTGTAAAGTCGTGATTCTGCGCCAAGCACGATCGGCATAACCTTTTAAAGTAGCTAGTAATGGCACATTTTGTGATTTTAAAAATTTTCGGATAGCAGTATTTTCTTCTTCTAATTCTTTTAATATTTGAATTGCATGGTAGTTCTCTAAATAATCCCCTTGCAATTTTTCTTTCGCTTTTTCCAGTTGAGGCTTTATTTTTTTATTGTAGTATGCAATTCCAAGAATGGTGCCGAAGACAAGTGAAAGAATCCCCATGATTCCACCGGCTAAACCATTTAAAAAATCCGTGACAGCCTGTGCGGCTACACCGGCTCCTTCTGCAATTGCTCCAACAGTGACAGAGCCAACCCAATAGATGAAAGAAATTCCTATACTAATAGCCGACATCCAATCAACAACTTTCATTCTGCGCACAAAACTTTTTTTGTCGGTGAATTTTGGACGGTCATCAGTAGATTTTTGCGGTGGAGGTGATGGGGGTATTGATGGGCGGTGTATTGGAACGAGACCTAAGCTAAAGTCATCATCTTCATTTTCTTCCCTATAGCTAAGCAGTGGTTGGTCTTCTTCTTCTTTTGCTTTCTTTTTTCTGAAGAATGAGAAAGACCAAACAATCTTTGGCCTTGGGTTTTGCGGCGCTTTTTCAGTTTCTTCAATTCCACCGGCTTCACCAATAATCAGATCTTCATGTTCTTTGATGCTTTTGACTCTGGAAAAAAATTTATTTATAAATCGCTTAAACCAAGAGTCTTGATGTGATTTATTTAATTCTATTATTTTATTTAAAATTTCTTCTGGAGTAGGATCGCCTTCAAATTCTAGCGCAGTGATAACCTCATCACGTTCCATTTTATATTTATATCTTTCTTTAGTCGTCCCATCTTCTAATTGTACTGTTACCTTTTCTTTTAATTTTTTAGCATTGTGCTCTTTTAATTTCTTAGCAAAAAAAGTAATAAGCTGATTATGTTTCAGCGCTTTGCTGGCATAGGTAATCGTTTTATCTTGTTTGAGATCTTCTTCTGATTGTTTATCTTTCTGTTTACGTTTGAACCAATCAATTAATTGTCTGCCATAATTTACAACGGTAATTGCAAAGCCGACCGCTATCGTGATGACTTGTGCTTTTAAATTCCAGGAGGTGGAATCTGCGTTGTCGTACATCATGTTGAAAATAAAGAAGGTTAACCAATAATTGAAAGAAATGTCTTGCGCAACGTCATAACCAATTTTTACGCGATCTACGGCATCTGTTTCTTTAACGCGTTGATACGCATTTTTTCTGCCATCCGCCAGTGTTTTTCCTTTGCCCTCTGGAATCATTTTTAAAAGAAGCGCTTTTGAATCGTCATCAAGTGCGTTTACTTTTTTGAGAAGTTCGTCGAGTGTGAGTTGGGGAGTTGGGGAGGCGATTTTTTCTTGTTCTTGCTTCTCTTCCTCTTGTTTGCGTTTTTCTGCCTCTCGCTTGAGTTTTTCTCTTGCTTCTTGAATGCGAGCCTCTATTTCTTGAATACGAGTTTTTTGCGCTTTTCTTCTTTCTATTTCTTTTGGAGAAAAGTCTATGTTCCATGAGCTTTCATCTTGTTTAAGCTGAGCGTCAAACTGAGCTTTTTCTTGTTTAAGCTGTGCTTCATCTTGCTGTAATTTTTTTTCTTCCTGGGTTTCGATGACTTCTTCACCGCCAAGGGTTGAAACAGTGATAAATTTTAAAAGTGTTTCATCCGCATTCAGAATTTCTTTTAAAGCGGGTTTGAACTCATAGCGAATGTCATGGAAGGGTTTCCTTTGGAAAAAATCTTTAAGCCTTCTTTTTTCGGTTATTTTAATAGTTGCTTTAAGATAGCCGCGATGATTTTTATTTAAATCCGCTTGAAAAAAATCCTCTAAAGACCTTATATCAGAATCACGTAGCTCTTGAGTTACTTGAGTCAAAGGATTAATAAGATAGTCCGTTCCTAATTCTTTGTCGCAGTTCTTTAATAAATCTTGTAAGTTGTCTGTTTCATTTTCGTTAAATACTTTTGCTAGAAACGGAAGGCTGGAAACAAAAGATCCGGCAACTAATATAGTAGAAATTAACGTAGGACCCGTAAAAGAACCGAAAGTTTTACTGGCAAAAACTTGAATGTCTCGAAGTGGGGTAAAGCACAACTCATCCAGCACAGTACCAAGGCGCGCAATTGAGGCTACTAAATATAGTACTTTTACTTTGTCTTCTTCTGTCTCAAAAAGCTTTACCATGGGGCACCGCCTTAATTATGCTGTCCTGCTTAGCTCTCCCTCGGTTTAAGTATAGACGCTGAACCTTAAGGAAAGCTTAAATCCCAAGATTTATTCCTTGACAGCGCTTCCGGTCAATTGGTATAAAACAGGCCGCTTTAGCGCATTTAAGGCATGTTCTAAGGCTCAGAGGATGTATCATTTTTCTTGCAAAAGGGGACGGGACGTGAACAAGACCGAATTGATTGATCGTGTTGCAGAAACAGTCAGTATTACCAAAGCAGATGCTAATCGTGCATTAGATGCTGTTTTAGACGCTATCGCAAAAGCACTCAAAAATGGCGATACCGTGACCCTTATCGGGTTTGGTACCTTTTTAGTTCGTAGCCGTAAAGCTCGTACAGGCCGTAATCCGCAGACGGGGAAAGAGATTCAGATTCCGGCAAGCTTATTGCCTGCTTTCAGACCGGGTAAAGCCCTTAAGGACGAAGTCAACCACGGAAGTGGTCACAAGGACAAAGACTAAAAGAGATAAGTGGGGTGCTTAGCTCAGCTGGGAGAGCATCGCCCTTACAAGGCGAGGGTCGTGGGTTCGATCCCCTCAGCACCCACCAATATCAGTGACAAATAGATAAAAAGTTTAGGAGTGGTAGTTCAGCTGGTTAGAATACCGGCCTGTCACGCCGGGGGTCGCGGGTTCGAGTCCCGTCCACTCCGCCAGTAAATTGTAGGGGGCAGACCCCAAAAGTCTGCCCCATTTTAATGGACTACAAACTATGCTCCAAAACATTCGAGATAAATCCCAAGGCGCTGTGCTTTGGATTGTTGTTATTCTTATTATTGGTACTTTCGCACTCTGGGGAGTTCATAGTTACGTGACAGGGGCTCGTCACTCTCATACTCCTGCTGTTGTAGATCACGAGGCGATTACTGAAGCTCAAGTCTTAACATCCTATGAGAGATTACGCCAACAGCAACAAATGCAGTTGGGCGCGAATTTTTCAATGAATCCAACGGTTGAAGAATCGCTTAAGCGTCAGGCATTAAATCAATTAGTGGTCTCCAGCGTATTAATTCAAGCAGCAACACGAACCGGCTATCGTGTGACGACCGATCAAGTTGACGAAGCGTTATTAAAAATTCCTGCGTTTCAAGATAACGGACAATTTTCTGTTAACAGATTTCATGAAATTTTAAACAGTATTTTGTATTCACAAGATGCTTTCTTAAGTGACATGCGTAATTCTATGTTGATTAGCCAAGTGCAGAGCGGCTATGTGAGTAGCGCGTTTGCATTACCCGGTGAAGTCGATACCGCGATTCGATTAGTCAATCAAAAACGCGATATTAGCTATGTTGTCATTCCGGCCGCACGTTTCTCTAGTAGTACACAAGTAAGCGATGCTGATGTAAAAAATTATTATCAAGCTCATCAAAACGAATTTCAATCTCCCGAGCAAGTCAGTCTGCAATATCTTGAATTGTCTTTGCCTAAGATTAAAGAAACATTGCATTTTGATGAAACAAAAGTACAGCAGTATTATGAAAATAATATTCAAAGTTATACGAATCCGACCAGTTGGCATGTCGCGTATATTTTAATTAAAGTTCCCAAAAATGCTTCGCCGTCAGATATAGAGGGCGCAAAAAAGACAATGGAAGATATTCAGCATCAATTAAAATCAGGTGAAAAATTTTCTGTGTTGGCTGAAAAATATTCACAAGATCTGGCTTCTTCAAAAAATGGTGGTGAAATGGATTGGTTCAGTGCAGGAACGTTGGATCCGTCTTTTGAAAAAGCCGTCGCGAATTTACAAACTGAAGGTGAAGTCAGTGAGCCCGTTCGAACATCGTATGGTTTTAGTTTAATTAAATTACTGGGTGTTAAAAAAGCGGAAGTCAGACCGTTTGATGAAGTGAAAGCACAAGTTGAAAATACCTTGGCGGAATCACAAGCGGAACAAATTTTTGCGCAAGAAAGCGATAAATTATCTAATCTTACTTATTCTAATCCAACGTCGTTGGAGGTTGCCGCCAAAGCATTAAATCTTCCTGTGCAAAATACTGAACGTTTTAGTCATGACGGTGCAAAGACGGGAATTGCAGCAAATCCTAAAATTGTCTCAACCGCATTTGGACCCGATGTTTTACAGAATGGAAATAACAGCGATTTGATCCAACTGGATTCCAATACCGCTGTGGTTATTCGTGTCAAAAATCACCAACCACAAACAGTTTTGCCTTTTGCGGATGTTGAAAATACGATTGCGCAAAAATTGCGAAACCAACAAGCTGAAGAGCAAGCAGAAAATTTGGGGAAAACATTAGTAAAACAAATTGAAGCAAAGCAACCGACGTCGTCACCCTTGTCATGGCAAGTCGATAAAGAAGCCGGTCGATATGATTCTCGTGTTGATAGCCGTATTTTAAATGAAGCATTCAGTATGCCATACCCGAACGATAAACCATCGATAGAAGGCTTAAAATTACCGTCAGGTGATTATGCCATTATTGAAGTCGACGCTATTCATCAAGGTGAGTTACCAAAATCTGACGGCAATGTTTCAAGTAATATTTTCAAAGAAGAGTTAGAAAAAAATTACGGCCAGATTGATTATCAATTGTATGTGCGTGAATTAATGACAAAAGCACGTATCAAAATCAATCAAGAAGCGTTGGATGCTAAAGCGGATGGTGAATAATGCCGGGATTATTTATTACGCTGGAAGGCATTGAAGGTGTTGGAAAATCGACGTGTATTCGTTACTTATCTCGCTATTTAAAACGCCATGGTATTTCCTATATTGTAACGCGAGAACCGGGCGGCACACCGTTTGCAGAAGAAATCCGCAAATTATTGTTGCATCATCATTCTGCTGAACCCATTCATTATGATACTGAATTATTATTATTGTTTGCCGCGCGTGCGCAACATATTTCTGAAGTTATTTTACCCGCGCTTGCAGAAGGCAAATGGGTGTTGTGCGATAGGTTTACCGACGCGAGTTATGCCTATCAGGGTGGTGGTCGTCGTGTCGATCAAAAGCGCATTCAAATGCTTGAGCATTGGGTTCAAGAAGATTTTCGTCCAGATGTGGTATTGCTCTTAGATGCGCCCGTTAAAAAAGCACTTTATCGAACACGACGTCGTAAAGAATTAGATCGGATTGAACGCGAAGAGATTTCTTTCTTTCGCCGTGCGCGTAATGCGTATCTTGCAAGAGCAGAAAAATATCCCCGTCGTTACCGTATCATTGATGCGTCAAAGCCACTTTCTGCCGTAAAAAAGTCGCTTCAAGAAGTCATTGATCCGTTGATTTCAAAAGCAAAGAAGTGATTATATGAAAAAAGCAGATCTGCTTACGCTTGCAAATCAAAACCGTTTACCTCATGCATTATTATTTTGTGGCGGAATGCTTTCTGAGAAGCGCGAATTTGCACTGCAGATTGCAAGATTATTATTGGGTAATAAATGGATGGATGATTTATCGCATCCTGATTTAATTTATCAAGAATCCACAGCGATCGATGATGTGCGAGAAGTGATTGCTCAATTGCATCAAACCGCGCATCAGGGAAATTATAAAATTATTATTTTTGCATTAGCCGAATCGATGCCCATGGGTGCCATGAATGCGTTATTAAAAACATTAGAAGAGCCACCTCCTCAAAGCATATTAATATTAATTACGGAGTTTCCGAGTTTATTGCCGTTAACCATACGCAGTCGTTGTCAAAAAGTTGTTTTTGAGGACATTCAAAATAAATCCATAAATAAAATAGATCAAACTATGTTGAAAATACTAAACCAATTTACCCCCAGCGAAGCAGCTGTACAATTAGAAAAACAACCGCTGCTGGAGACCTTGGAAAAATTATATTTTATTGCAGTCGAGGCTATTCAAAAAAACAATAATCCCCGATTGTTTTTATGGCTGGATGAGATTAATCGCTGCCGAGAAAAGTTGATGAAAAAATATAATCCGAATGTTTTATTAACCTTGGAAAATTTGTTTTATCAATGGAAAAAATATGCAACTGGTTGACTCACATTGCCATATTAATTTATTAGATTCTGTCGAGACGGCGCTGTCGCGTGCACGTGAGAGTGGGGTAAAGCATTTTTTGTGTCCTGGCGTTGATCGTAAAACGACACCCGATGTTCTTGCGGTCGCTGAAAAACATAATGATATTTCTGCTTCTATTGGGATACATCCGAATGAAACAGACGCTATTTCTGTAGATGATTTAATAAAATTAGCGTCACATCCAAAAGTTGTGGCATTAGGGGAAACGGGTTTAGATTATTACCGACTCGAAAAACAAGATCCCTCGATTCAGCAAAACAATTTTCGCCATCATATTCGCGCGGCGCGTGAACTTCAAAAGCCATTGATTATTCATACTCGCGATGCCCGTGAAGATACTATACATATATTAAAACAAGAAAAGGCTGATCACATAGGCGGCGTGATGCACTGTTTTACCGAAAGTGGGGAAATGGCACAACAGGCGATAGATCTCAATTTTTACATTTCTTTTTCAGGTATAGTGACGTTTAAGAATGCACTCGAGCTTCAAGAAGTAGCCAAAAAAGTGCCTTTAGACAGAATGCTCATTGAAACTGATTCGCCATGGTTAGCGCCTATGCCGTATCGCGGGAAAACAAACGAACCCCAATATGTTATACATGTTGCTAAAAAACTTTCAGAATTACGGGGTGAGTCTTTAGAAAAAATTTGTGCCGTCACGACAGAGAATTTTTTTACGTTATTTAAATCAGCAAAGAGGACTTTCTGATGATTCGAGCGTTGATGAGTAAAATCAAGATACCGTCATTTTCATTCTCGTTTAGTACTTCACCCAATCAAATGGACATGTGGCAAACGGTCTTTTTGGGATTGATGGTTTTTGTGGGGTGTTTTTATGGCTTAAGTTCTTATGCTATTTTGGATATGAACGAAGGGCTCTACGCTGAAGTTGCGCGTGAGATGCTCGTGAATAATCATTGGATTATTCCGCATCTTAATGGCGTTTCGTATCTTGAAAAGCCGCCGATGTTATATTGGTTAATCGCATTAAGTTATAAGATTTTTGGCATTAATGCGTTTGGTGCGCGATTTGTCCCCAGTCTTGCAACAGCACTCACGGCACTTGCTTTTTTTCAGTTTGGAAAGAAAGTCGGTGCTGCGCGAACCGGATGGATCGCGGCGCTAATTATGCTGTCCAGTATTGTATTTTTAATCATAGGCCGCACCGTATTTTTTGATCCGCTTTTTATGTTTTTTATTACGGTATGTTTATTAGCGTTTTATTTTTCGAATTTATATCTGGCTTATCTATTTCTGGCTTTTGCGGTATTAACAAAAGGTGTAGTGGTATTAATTTTAGTTCCAGCGATTATGATTATGTATCTTGCACTGATGGGCGCGCAGAGAGAGACGTATCGTACATTGCTCGATCGAAAGGCTGTTATTTTATTTTTAATCATTGTTCTGCCTTGGCATTTATTGGCGGCTATTGTTGAGCCCCGGTTTATTTGGGAATATTTAATTAATCAGCAGTTCTTGCGGTTTTTTAATATTGCGACGCCACATGATTACCATACTGGTCCACTCTATTTTTATATTCCACGTATATTAGCTTATCTGTTGCCATGGAGTGTTTTTTTGGTATTTATGGCATGGCCACTGAAATTAAAAAGACCGTTTGATGCCCTGAAGGCCTTTTTGTGGAGCTGGGTGGCGGTTATGTTTATTTTCTTTTCCCTCTCCGCGAATAAGGGCGATTATTATTTAGTTATTGGCACGCCGCCATTGGCCTATTTAATCGCTCAAAAGATTGAAATATGGGTGAGTGCAGATAAATCACGCTGGCTTTTCTTGGTTTATATGCTATTTACGGCAGGATTTGCAGGCGCAGGAATTTTTGCAATGATTACGCCGGGTTTAATTCCCGCGCTCTATCAATCCGCTACGTTCTTTTTTGTGGCAGTCATGATTGGATTTGCAGTGGGGGGCGGGTATCTTTGTTTACGTAACAGAAATAATGCTTTAGTCCCGCTGTTATTATTTTCTTTATTAATCCTTCCATTGGTATCGTTTTATTTATCTATTAGAGAAAACTCACAGTTTTTATATTCTCAAAAAGCATTGGCAGAATATGTCAACACACAATCTCAAGCGAGGCCCGTGTTTCTGTATCAAGATTTTGAAGGATTTTCCTCTTTCGTATTTTATGTAGGATTTCCGTGTCAGGTTGTAGATACTCAGAGCAGTGATTTACATTATGGTTCGACAACCAATAAGGGCAAGGACCAGTTTTTAACATTGCCTGATTTTTTTGCAAAATCTAAAGTAGAATTTTTATATTTTGTTATGCACACTGACCAATGGCCTGCGTTTCAGAAATTGCCGGACGCAAAACCATTTTGTGCGGTGGCGCAAAATAAACGGGTCATATTACTAAGTAACTCACCAGAGGATTGCCAAGCCGTGTTACAAACCGGTGAGCAGAAAAAACTTCCCGATGCATTCCGATGATGAATTAGACACATCTGGACTGAATTGTCCTCAAGTTTTGCTGAGAGCCAAAAAAAAACTTGAGCAGATGCGGGTGGGTGAGGTTTTAAAAATAATCAGTACCGATCCGAGTAGCGTATTAGATTTTAAAGTATTTGCGGCGACTAAATCATATGAGCTTATTAAGCATATGAAAAAAGATCATAAATTTATTTTTTGGATGAAAAAATAAAATGCTTACATTAAATATTAAAGTAGTGAATAGATCAGGCGTTGTTTTTATGTTAGCGATGATCGTATTAATGGTCGTCAGTCGCGTGATACCCCATCCGGCGAATTTAACACCGACTATCATTTTAAGTTTATTATTGGCTGATAGGTTTAATAAAAAAACTGCCGTAATTATTGTTGTATTAAGCCAAGTTATATCTGATATTTTTCTGGGTTATATACATCATTATTCGCTCTTAGGAAGTTGGACTTTTTTTGTGTATTCGGGACTAATAATCAGTATTTTATGTCTGCGTTTTAATTTAGTTAATGTCATGTTAGCGACAGTTTTATTTTGGGCGTGGACAAATTTAGGTGTTTTTTTATTTTCAGGGTTTTATTTACACAATGGCGACGGATTTATTCGTTGTTATAGTTTGGCGTTGCCATTTTTAGAACTGAGTTTTTTAGGAACACTGTTTTATTATGTTCTCGTGAGCGCTTTAGCTCTTGACAGTGTGCCTTTAAATCGCGTATTTTTCACGGCACTATAATTTTTCATTTATCAAAATCGCAAGGAGAATCACTATGTCAAAATGGCCTTCATTACAAGAGCCTTTCTTGGAAGAGCTACGTAAGGATAAAGTTCCCGTTTCTATCTATCTCGTCAACGGTATCAAATTGCAAGGTCACATCGATGCTTATGATCAATTTGTGGTGTTATTGAAAAATACCATCAACCAAATGGTGTACAAGCATGCAATTTCGACCATCGTGCCATCTCGCGCCGTAGAGTTAACTGACCTTAAGCGTCACGAAACTTTAGAAACCGCAGGCACTTAAGATATATAATGACGCAGGGGCGAACCCGTCCCTGCGTTTATTAATTTTTGAGAAGATCAATGTCCAAAAATATTATTGTTGTTGGCAGTCAATGGGGAGATGAAGGCAAAGGAAAAATTGTTGATTTGCTGACTGAGAACGTTGATGTTGTAGTCCGTTTTCAAGGTGGGCACAATGCAGGTCACACGCTTGTCATTGATGGTCACAAAACAGTCTTACGATTAATCCCCTCTGGTATTTTGCGAAACAATATAGAATGCATTATTGGCAATGGTGTTGTTCTATCATTACCAGCGCTTATTGAAGAAATGGAACAACTGGAACACAAAAATATTCCCGTTTCTCAGCGTTTAAAAATCTCTCATCAATGTCATCTCGTGATGCCATATCATATTTTATTAGATCAATCGCGCGAAAAAGCAAAAGGCCTTTCAAAAATTGGAACTACAGGTCGAGGAATTGGACCGACCTATGAAGATAAAATTGCACGTCGCGGATTACGTGTCTGTGATCTTGCGCATCCTGAACGTTTCCGTGAAAAATTAGACGAAGTATTGGATTACCATAATTTTGTACTCAAAAATTATTACCATGAACAGACTTTTTCTGCAGATAAAATTATTTCTGAATTAATGCCATTAGCAGAACGTATTAAACCGATGATTATCGACAGCGTTGAAAAGCTTGCTGAATACCGTAAACAAAAAAAATCTATTTTATTTGAAGGCGCGCAAGGAAGTTTGTTAGATATTGATCACGGAACATATCCCTTTGTGACTTCCTCGAATACTATCGCAGGAAGCGCATCGACAGGATCAGGTGTTGGGGTTTTATATTTCGATAAAGTATTGGGAATTACAAAAGCATATACCACTCGCGTAGGTTCTGGGCCATTTCCGACTGAATTAGTTGACGATACAGGAAATTATTTAGCTAAAAGGGGTAATGAGTTTGGCAGTGTCACAGGTCGTCCTCGACGCTGTGGATGGTTTGATTCTGTTGCGATGCGTCGTTCTGCAGAATTAAATAGCCTAACAGGATTATGTATTAATAAATTAGATGTACTGGATGGTTTGCCTAGCATAAAAATTTGTGTGGCATATGAATATCAAGGTAAAAAAATTAACAGTGTATTATCATCCGTTGAAGATTATGCGTTATGTAAACCCATCTATGAAGAATTACCTGGTTGGGATAAACCCACAGAAGGTGTTCGTCATTGGGATGAGCTTCCTATTCAGGCTAAAAATTATTTAAAGAAATTAGAAGAACTGGTAGGTGTGCCCATTGATATGGTATCTACGGGTGCGGACAGAAAAGATACTATCGTTTTACGCGATCCATTTTTGTAACCTCATCTCTATAAATCTGGTGCCGAGAAGAGGACTCGAACCTCCACAGGGTTTCCCCCACAAGTACCTGAAACTTGCGTGTCTACCAATTCCACCATCTCGGCAAGATCTCAATCATAACATCGCTTTCGCCAATGAATATAGCCCATAAAGGCAAGTATACTCAAAATACCAAATAATCCCGCGGTATAATAAAGCTGTTTAAACAAATACATCTTAATAGAAATCAGATCAGCCACAAAAAAGAACAGCCAACTTTCTACCCACTTACGGTTCATCATTAATTGACCCACAACACATAATGCGGTGGTAAACGCGTCAATATATACCGTATTAGAATTAGTATAATTTTTTAAAATAAAGAAACTAAAATAAAATAAGAGTGCAGTTGAAATTATTGTAATAAGTAGCATTTGAAGTGAAGCACTGCGAATGTTGAGCGGCGTGCGGTTTTTATTTCCATACAGCCATTCATAGCAACCCGCAAATTGTAATGCGAGATAAAGCATCTGAAGACTCATGTCGGCATACAGTCTTACTTGATAGAAAATAATCATGTAAAGTGTGACGCTGATAATTCCGAATAAAAAATTCCACGTACTGGCCCGTACGCCTAAATAGACGCACGCAAGACTGGTTGAAGCTGCAATGAACTCAGTAGTAATCATAGAAGGATTTTAGCATGCAAAAGAAAGGATTTACTCTAATTGAAATGGTTATTGTTATTGTCATCTTGTCTGTTGTGGCGGTGCTTGCCTCTCGTGTGTTGGGCGCAGGATTTAGCAGCTACCTTGATAACCAAAATATTGTGAATGCAAACGAGCAAGGGCGATTGGCATTGGAGAAAATGATACGTGATATTCATGCAATTAATTCACCCTCAAGTATCAGTTCTGCAACAGCGACTTCACTGTCGTTTACGGATGTAAATGGGAATGCGATCACTTATGCCTTGTCAGGAACACAATTACAGCGTAATGGAGTGACGTTGGCGGATGGCGTGAATAGTTTAACATTTGGATATTACACGAGTGCAGGTGCTACTGCTGCTGTTACTACATCAATTATTTATATTAACGTTACGCTGAATATTACGCAAAACAGCGTGAATTATACACTCGGAACGACTATCAATACGCTTAATTATATTTAATTAGGAAACCTGTGCGGTCAGTACAGCGCTGCCTGATCCCGAGACTGTTACGGTGATCGTTTTGGGGCCAGTACCTGTGATAGAAGATGAAACGGTATATCCTGAAATGGTCATGCAAACAGCAGGGCTTGATCCGTTACAAATATCAGAAAAACTGCTTAGCCCGTAAATATAATATTGTCCAATAATTAAATCCATTCTGCCTTCTGCTAGTTCTGTCGCAATGGTTTGTTTATTAGTGTCGGGTGATTTGCTCAAGACTGTCTGAAAAGAAAGGAGTATTGCTGTTGCTGCAATACCCACAATGACAATAAAAATAATTAATTCAATTAACGTAAATCCAGGCGATAATTTCCTCATGGTGAAGTGACTCTCCCTGTTGTAGGTTGAATGGTAATCGTTTTCGTGTTCGTTCCCGATGTTAATGTAATGACGGCAGCACTGCTTAACGCCGTTGTTTCTGTTGTATCAACATAGGGAACGCCAGCGGTATTAAATGTAATTAAATTGTTCGGTAAATTGGTGGGAGAAATGGTAATGGTAATTCCGCTTCCCAATGTTACCGTTGCGCTTCCTGTAATAGGATTATTAACCGCTGTGCCACTGAGAGTTGTTATAGAATAATTTGATGCAGTGACATTTAATCGATATGCTCCACCACGTGACATCGCAAGTGTTTGTGTGTAACGTATGTCGCTTGCTAATTGTTGGGCTTGTGCGTTTAAACTAATTTTTGTTCCAGGCCATCGTGAGACAACGAGGGTTGCTAGAATAGCCATAATTATCATGACTACGATGAGTTCAATAATAGTAAAGGCTGTGTTTCGTTTCATCCTTGAATATATCATTGCAAAGGATCCTTTATGGCGCAAAAAAAAGTAGTTGGATGGACATTAATTGAATTAGTTATCGTTTTAGTTCTTCTTGGAATATTTGCGAAAGTAGCAATTCCGCGATTTATTAATCAAACAACAACAGCTGAACAGAATAGCACAAATGCTTTAGCAGCTGCACTCTCTGCTGCAAGCGCAGATAATTTTGCAAAGCGCAGTGCGAATAGTGCAAATGGAACTGCAATTGCAAATTGCACAACCGTATCGAGTTTATTGCCAAGTAGTTTACCGACAGGGTACACTATTACTTCTGCTGCGATTGCTGCTGGTGCGAGCGTGAATTGTACCCTGACGGGAAAAGGTGCTACAACCGCGACATTTGTAGGGTTAGGAATTTCTTGATAGGAATATCATGCATTTAATGGATTTAGTCACCGCTGTTACAAAGAAAGCGGTTCAGCCGAAGGGAATATGTGCAATCAATTTCGTGCGTGAAGGATTGACGTTCGCGCTAATTGAACGGGATGTGCAAAAAAAACCTCGCGTAAAAACCTGTGATTTTATACAAGCCGCCTTCGAACCTCTGGAAATATTACGTGCTTTATCTACCATGGTAAAAAAATATGATTGCCAGGGATTTCTCTGTAATTGGGTTTTGCAAGCAAAAGATTATAATTTAATTTCTATTCCCAATTTACCGGTTTCTGCTGAAGAGTTACCAATGGCGCTTAAGTTTAATATTAAAGATCAAATTGATTTTCCTGTGACTGAAGCCGTGATTGATTATTTTAAAGTTCCCTATTTGAGCAAAGCACAAAACGAAGAATTGATTTATGTCGCCGTTGCTCGAAAAAATTATCTGGACCTAGTGGCTAAATTAATTGTTGAGGCTGGGTTGGTGTTGAATGTCATCGAAATTCCTGAGTTCGCATTGCGTAATATTGCTGAACTTTTTGCTGAAAAAGGACAGAGCATTGGAATTATTGAGACAAATGGTTCATCTGGCGCTAAGTTAATTATTATGCGGGATAGTTTTGTTTATTTAGTACGTAAGATTGATATTGAATTGCATAAATCACAGAGTAACGAAGAGCTTCATGTCTTTATCACTGAAATCCAGCGATCATGTGATTATTATGAAAATGGCTTGGGGCAAGCGCCCCTGACTAAGTTTTTATTACTGTCTGCTGATGCGTCATTGCCCACACAGTTAATGCAAGGGCTGGGTTTTCCGGTGGAGTTGTTGGACATAAGTTCTAAACTGGCTGCGCCTCCTACAGTTGATGCTGGGAGATTGCAACAATGTCTGTATGCCATTGGTGGCGCATTGCGTCAGGAAGAGGTGGACAATGAAGCAACAAGTTAATTTATACAAATCACTGCCGCGAGTTTCGCGAAATTGGTTTGGAGAAATGGTTGTTTTGAAAATTGCCGCGGCTTTTTTTGTGCTTTTATTTCTGGTAACAATTATTCAGTTTATGATGCTTACGTGGGGGCGATTCAGCATTGGTTTGCTGCAAAAAAAGTTTATTGAAACTAATGCACGTTTTGCTATAGAACAAAAAGCAGAGGGAGGGATCGACCTCGTTCAGCTTCAGCAAGAATTGGCAGCAAAAACACAGCTACTAAAATTGCTCCATGTTAAAACAGTCGCAGAAGGGGGGTGCCCCTTACTCTCTGATTATTTTCAGTCTTTTTCAAATGCTCAAACACCAGGATTGTGGTTGACGCGATTTGTCATTGCGCCAGACACGGGAGATGTGACGCTCGAGGGGGCGACTTATGATCCGCTGATTATTATTCAGTGGGTGAGAGAATTAGCGAGAACACCTTGTTTTACTGGCGTCCAGTATCAGACGATGGAAGTGCAAAAAAGTTCGGATGAGACGAATAAAAATTTGATGATATTTAATATGGGAACTTCTCATGTGCAGTCGGCAACGGGAGCAAAAAAATAATGGAAAAAATGCGGATTTGGCTTCAATCACTTTCACAGCAACAGCGTGTGTTGTTTTTAATTCTCTTTTTGTGCGTTGTCTATTTTATTTGGTCATCGATATGGGGTGGGTATTATACGCCTGAAAAAGCATCTATCAGTGATCAACAAAAAACACTGGAAGATAAAATAAACGATATTGATACCGCTCAAGCGAAAATGAAAGCACTGCAAACCGACCCTGATGTACTGGCAACAAAAAAGAAATTAGACGATTTACGTGAGCAACTCAAAAAAGTATCACGACAATTAGTCTCATCGAAGCAGATGCTTGATCAATTAAGCGGTATTTTTGCCAAAGAGCCTGAAATTAAATTTTCACAGATTCAAAATTTAGGAAGTGTTCCCTTTACCCTTGAAGCGGCAGGACAAGAACCGGATAAAAAATCAGAAACTGCTGACACCAAAAAACCAGCCCCGTCTTTTTATACGCATACTTTTTTAATTACATTTGAGGCAGATTATTTTTCGACTGAAAGATATATTGAACAATTACAAAAATTGCCGGGCCAATTGTACTTCGATAACATTGAATATAACGTCGTAACATATCCTACCGCAACGGTGACACTTCGCGTGCACACGATAAGTTTGGATGAGGGATTAATCAATGCGTAAGTTTTTTTTGGTGGTATTATGCATGTTGATGACAACAATTGTTTATTCATTTGAAGGAAATGATCCCACTCGACCAATGCCACAGGAAGATTTTTCTATGGATTATTCAAGTGATAGTGAAATAAGTAGCCATGGATTGCGTTTAAATGGTATCTTCTCCCAAGCGGGGAGTTATACCGTTGTCGTCAATGGAAAAGTGCTTCATCAAGGAGATAGCATTGAAGACTACAAAATTATCGCCATTTCGAAGAACTCCGTTACATTACAATCCAACACTAATGAGTCATTTGAATTAAAATTTTCGAATTTTAATTTTAAACAACCGCACCAGTAATCTATCTATTGTTGAATTAAAGGGTATCGCGAGTGAAACGACGAAGAGATTTTTTGAGAGTCACAGGGTTTATAGGATGCATTTTGGTGTCGGGGTGTGTTGCCCACGCTAAATATGGAACCCCGCAGGATAATATTATGTCTGCTTTGCAAGCGGATACTGCAACAGACAAAGTTATTGCGGGTAAACCCAGTACTCCACAAAATATAAATCAGGCGCTTTTACAGGCATCATCTGCACAGTTTCCGGTTTCTTCACAAACGCCAGAAAAGCGCTTTGATATTTCAATCAAAAATGCGCCTGCGAAAAGTTTTTTTCTCGGATTAGTTTCAGGGACTCCCTACAATATGGTTGTAAGCCCAGATATTACTGGCATGATTTCACTTGATCTCAAAAATGTCACCATTCAAGAAGCGCTTGATGCTGTGCGCGATATTTATGGATATGATTATCACGAGACAGCGTACGGTTTTGAAGTATTGCCACCAACATTGCAAACACAAATTTTTTCTGTGAATTATTTGGATGTTCAACGCGATGGAAATTCAACGACGAGTATTAGTTCGGGCGAAGTAACTTCTGTCGGAACACAAAGCTCGGGTGGGACGTCGACGGGAGGGACAGCTGGGCCATCACCGAATGGTGGATCTACTACAACACCTCCTTCGAGTTCAGAAGTAAAATCTACGTTTAAAAATGATTTTTGGGCCAGTCTTCAGACAACATTGCTCACGATGGTGGGGACGGATGGTGGCCGACAAGTCATCGTAAATTCTCAAGCCGGAATTGTAATGGTGCGTGGCTATCCGAAAGATCTGCGTGCAGTTGCACAATATCTAGATACCATTCAACATCATATGAATCGGCAAGTGGTTTTGGAAGCAGAAATTTTAGAAGTGACACTCAATGATTCGTATCAAGCAGGGATTAACTGGCGAGCATTAAATTTGACGCAAGGTAATCTGACCGCTACGAATGCATTTGCTACTGCAACTTCAATTACAACTGCACCCTTCATGTTTTTCAACTCGGGGAATACGAGTACAACCTTTCAATCTATGATTGATCTTTTGGAAACGCAAGGTACTGTTCATGTTCTCTCAAGCCCACGAATTTCAACGGCGAATAATCAGCAAGCCGTTATTAAAGTCGGTACAGATTCTTTCTTCGTAACGAATATTACGAGTAATCAATCTCCTTCAGGAACGGGAACTTCAACTTCTTCAAGCGTAGGATTAACGCCATTTTTCTCAGGGATTACGTTAGATGTCACGCCGCAAATCAGTCTTCAAGGAGATGTTCTTTTACATGTTCATCCTGCTGTCAGCGTTGTGACTACTGACAATAAGTCGGTGAATTTAGGAACGCAAGGAATCTTACAGTTACCTTTGGCGGAAAGCAGTATACGAGAATCTGATGATATAGTTCGCGCAAAAAATGGCCAAATAATTGTGATTGGCGGTATGATGTTGCGAAATACGGATGAAGAAATAAGCTCTACACCGGGTTTAAGCCGCATACCATTTGTGGGAGCGTTGTTCCGCTCGCCAACTCAGACCGCAAGTAAAACAGAGCTCGTGATATTATTACGTCCGGTTGTGCCAGATGATGATACCTGGGGTGATCAAATACACAAAACTCTCCATCGGTTTTCTTCGCTAAACCGTGGTTATCATGTGGGCAGTCGACCAGAAGTTTTTGGTGATGAGGGAGAGGTAAACGATTGATCTACTCAATCCGCATTGGATTTTTATTAGCTATATTTAGCGTAATAATTGGTGCAGGAATTTATCAGGGATTGACTCATAGTCCTCAGTATTTTCCTTCGCAGCCACAAAGGATTCTGCATGCGGAGAAGAAAGTAATATCGCCGGCAGTTGTTTCTTTTCAGCCGCGACACTCAGTGCTGTCTCTTTCGATGTTGATGGGACAAACTTCACCAGACAAGCCATTTTTTATTATTCGAATAAATGACATTCAACAAGTCATTCCATCGTATGATAACGTTCCAGCCAATTTTGCGTATGTGCGTTCGAAAAGTATCACTATATCTATTTTAGAATTATCACAGCCTTTGTTTGATTTGCAGGCTCAAGGTGTAAAAGCTTTGTGGCCTAATAGTTTGCGAAAAGCTATTAGGCCAGTTGTTACTGAGCAGACATCTTTTTCTCGGATTCAACTCCAGAATGTGGAAATACCTGTTTTAAAATACACGCCGCTTTTTTCGAATGGTGGGCACGCGATAAAATTGTTACGGCCACATCGATATCTTAGTTTTATTCGTCGTAGGACTGTTTTTGCGCAAGCACCTCTTCCGCCGCCAGTTCAATCGCGGAGTTTGGCGATATTTTTTCCAACGTTTATACAGTCATTTGATTTCTTAAATCAGGATATTGCTCAAGTTGCGAATACATTATGGCAATCTCGTCGCTCTGAGCCCCAACCTAAAAAAATAATTACAACAGAAAAGCGAATTATTTCCACCCCAGTAGTTCATTTACAATCACCGCTAGTACATATACATATTTTAAAATTCACGCAGTCGTTTGGTTTAGAGCCAAAAGCACTGTGGCCCAACGAGCAACCTAAAGTTATTGCTCCTGCAGTTGCCAAGCAAGCACAGTTGTCTCAGATTCAAATTCAGCCTCAACAGCGTGCAGAGAAACCTGGTTTAAAGTTCACACCACTTTTTTCTGATTCAAGCACGCAGGAGCTAAAAAAATTGTGGCCTAATCGCCAGCATAGATATGTGCATCCTGTGTTTGTTGATCGTATTGTTTATGTACAAAAATCTTTGCCTCACACACCATCGTTGAATCTGACTGGCTTCTTTTCACAAATTATTCATCCGTATGAACTATTAACACAGCATGTTTTCCAGCGTCCGCGCGATTTATCCCCTGCGCAGCCAAAGAGGGCCATGACTTCACAAAAGAAAATAATTCCTCCTGCTACTGTTTCTCTGCAAGCACCTCTCTCATTGGTGCCTATTTCAGTTCAGTCAGTTGCATTGCTGGGGGATGTGGGGCACACACAGTTAGTCATGCGATTGTCACAGACGCCGTTTTATACTGTTAGCACAGATAGTTCGCACCAAACGATTACGTTGATGATTGATAATGTTAATCCTGATATTTCAACGATTCCTCCGCTGGATACACAGGGTACAGCAATTCAAAATATTGTTTTTAACGTTGCGCCGGGGAATAAGCTTTTGGTGACATTATCACTTTTGCCTCAAATGGAAATTCAGGGTTTGAGATTTATTGATAATAATCTTGTGCTGGATGCAGGTGTAGAAACTCAAATCCCTTATGTTCACCCGCAAAATGCTGCATCGTCTTCTTCGGATGCGGTACAACTTATGGTGAAAACTCCTTCACCAATGACGCCAGATGAAGCGGCTTCAGAGAATTATGATGAAGCAGTGGATTTAGTAAACCAAAAAAATATGGAAGGTGCAGCAGGATTATTAGAGATGGTGGTAGCTGAGCATCCTGATTATTTAGATGCACGTATACTGCTTGCCCGGGTGAAATTGGATCAAAGTGATGCTGCTGAAGCGTTGACTTTGTTGCAGGGCGCCGTGTCACAACCCGATGTTCAAGATAATACAACGTATTATGATTTATTAGCAGAATCGTATCGCCAAACAGGGGATTTAAAGTCTGCGTTGAAAGTGTACCGCCAATTGTTGGCAATGGATTCAAGCAATGGTGCATGGTGGGTTGGTTTAGGTATGTGTTTTGAAGGATTGCATCAATCGGCGGCTTCAGTTGAAGCTTATCAGAGAGCGCAGCTATCACGGAATTTATCGCCATTATTGCAGGATTTTGTTGCCGGTAAGTTGGGATCTATCAAATGATACAAAAACCTCGACTAGGCGAGCAATTAATTTCACACCATGTTATTTCTGCAGAGCAGCTCAGAAAAGTTCTCGAGAAACAGCAAGCCGAAGGTGGAAAGTTAAGTCATTTATTAGTCGACATGGGGTTTGTTGACGAAGAGACGCTGTTAAAATTTTTATCGCAACAGTTAAATATTCCGTTTATTGATTTGAAGCATTATGAATTAAATCCTGATCTCGTTCATCGATTGTCTGAAGCATTTGCACGTCGTTCTCAAGTTATTTTGCTGGATGAAACAGAAGAGGGTTTTTTGGTTGGAATGGTTGATCCGCAAGATATTATTGCGGCAGATGAATTATCACGATTATTAAAACGGCCATTAAAACTTGCGTTGGTTCGAGAATCAGATTGGTTGACCTGCATTGATTCTGTCTATCGACACGCAGAAGAAATTTCGACATTTGCTAAAGAATTGTCAGAAGAAGTCGGCGTAGAAAGAAAAGGGGATTTTGGTCAATCGGCGAATTTGGAAGAAGCCTATGAAGCGCCCGTCACGAAATTACTGCAATCCCTTTTTCGCGATGCCATTGTAATGCGTGCTTCGGATATTCATATTGAACCTGATGAAACCATGTTACGTATTCGTCAACGTATCGATGGTGTATTGCATGAAAGAGATATATCTGAAAAGGGAATTGCACCAGCACTTTCGCTACGACTGAAATTAATGGGTGGATTAAAAATTGCCGAAAGACGTTTACCGCAAGATGGGCGATTTAGTATTAATATTCATGGTAAAGATATTGATGTTCGTTTGTCGACGATGCCGGTTCAATATGGTGAATCTGTAGTAATGCGATTGTTGGATAAATCCAGTATTAGTTTGAATTTAGAACAATTGAGTATTACACCTACGATTTTAGATGCGATGCGAAAGCTTTTGAAGTTGCCTTACGGAATGATATTAATTACAGGGCCGACAGGAAGCGGAAAAACTTCAACGCTTTACGCTATGTTAAGCGAATTAAATGACGCTGAAACGAAAATTATTACTGTTGAGGATCCTGTTGAGTATCGGTTGCCGCGTATTAATCAAGTGCAGGTAAACACGCAAATTGGATTAACGTTTGCCAGTGTTTTGCGCTCAGCTTTACGTCAAGATCCCGATGTCATCATGATTGGTGAAATTCGTGACAGTGAAACGGCGAGCATTGCACTGAATGCTGCAATGACGGGGCACTTTGTATTAGCGACGATGCATACCAATGATGCAATTAGCAGCGTGACCCGATTGATGGAAATGGAAAATGAAACCTATATTGTGGCTTCAGGTCTGAGGGCCGTCATGTCACAGAGGCTTTTGCGTAAAGTATGTGATTTGTGCGGTGAAGATCATGAACCAACCGTTTCTGAAAAAGCATGGCTTAAAAAAGTGATGGGCGAAAAATATGCTACGGTGACTTTCAAAAGTGGTAAAGGATGCAAGCATTGTTATAACACGGGATATAAAGGCCGTATTCCCATTTTTGAATATATCGAAGTGAATGACGAAATTGCAGATGCACTGACAGGAAATAATTTACCTGCATTTACAAAAGCCGTAAAAAATACGGGATATTTGACTTTGCTCGACAATGCATTGGCGTTGGCAGAAGAAGGAATAACCACTATTGATGAAGTGTTACGTGTGACGGCAACTTTGAGCAGTTTAGTTGAGACTCCGGAGTAGTTATGGCAACGTTTAATTATCGAGGACGTATAGCTGATAAGCAATCTGTTGAGGGAACAATAGAAAGTGCCTCAATGGATGAAGCTATTCTTCAGCTTATGGGAAAAGGCATTACGCTGGTAGATATTTATCCTGCAGCGCAGAAAAATGTATTGAAAGCGTTGTTAAACATGCGGATTGAGAGACAGCATGTAAAATTGCAGGAATTAATTATTTTTTGTCGTCAAATGTATACCCTGGTTAAAGCAGGTATTTCAATTGTTGTTGCGATACGCCGTCTTGGAGAAATATCTCGAAATACTTTATTCATCGAAACATTGCAAGGAATTGAAAAAGGATTGTTGGCAGGTCAGAGTTTAGCAGTATGCCTTCGGCACTACCCAAATGTGTTTACGCCGTTGTTTATGGAATTAGTTCAAGTGGGTGAAGAGTCCGGACATTTGGAAGATTCTTTTCAACAAGTTGGTAATTATTTGCAGCTTGAATTTGATACCATCCGTCGTGTTAAAAGTACGGTTCGTTATCCTTTGATGGTTATTTTTGCTATATCGGCAGCAATTTTTATTGTAAATATTTTCGTCGTACCTAATTTCGCAAAGTTATATGGTAGTTTTCATACACAATTGCCCATGATAACAAAAGTGTTGATTGGTTTTTCGGGCTTTATGGTAGCTGATTGGTTGTATATCATCATTGGAATTATTCTTACGGTCTTATTTATTCGAAGCTATCTCTCAACGATAAATGGAAAGCTAGCATGGGATCGCTATCAACTTAGATTGCCTATCGTAGGGGGTATTCTTGAGCGTATTATGTTGTCAAGATTTGCGCGAACGTTAGCGATTGTGTTTCGAGCGGGAATTTCATTGGATAGGGGTATTCGTTTGTTATCGGGTGCTGTAGGAAATATGTATGCAAAAGAAAGAATTCTCGTCATGCAAACTAAAATTGAAAATGGTGAAAAATTAAGCCAAGCTGCTGCTGAAACAGGAATGTTTTCACCCTTGGTTTTGCAAATGATTGCAGTCGGTGAAGAGACTGGGGCGATGGATGTTATGTTAGACCAGGTGGCAGGTTTTTATGAAAGTGAAGTAGATTATGATCTGGATAGCTTAAGTGCGAAAATTGAGCCTATTCTTTTGTTGGTCGTGGCGGGTATGGTGTTATTTTTAGCGCTTGCTGTCTTTTTGCCTTTGTGGGATATTTACCAATTCGCACAGCCGCAGGGAACGCACTAGATGAATATCCAAGAACTTTTAACGATCGCAATAGAGCGAAAAGCGTCTGATTTGCATATTTCTGATCATTTAGCTCCACGTATTCGTATTGATGGTGAATTGATTCCCTTGAATCTTCCAGGGGCAAAAAAAGGTTCTGTCGTTGAGCTTTTATCGCCGGTTGTTTCAAAAGAGCACATGGAAGAATTTAAAGATAAATGGGAGGCAGATTTTTCTCTGGTACTTCCTGATGTTGGCAATTTCCGTGTCAATATTTTTCAACAAAGTTTTGGCGTGAGCGCAGCGCTTCGAGTAATTCCTCCGCGGACTTTTTCATTGGATGAGTTAGGTCTGCCAGCAATTATTAAAGAGATTGCTGAAAAGCCAAATGGTTTAGTTTTAGTAACGGGTCCAACTGGGTGTGGAAAAAGTACGACATTGGCTGCCATTATTCAATATATTAATAAACGTTTAAATAAACATATTATTACTATCGAAGATCCTATTGAATATGTGCATGAAAGTTTGAGCTGTTTAATTCATCAACGTGAAGTTAATCGCGATACAAAAAGTTTTGCTGCTGCACTGCGTTCAGCGTTGCGTGAAGATCCGGATATTATTCTTGTCGGCGAGTTAAGAGATTTAGAAACGGTTCAGTTGGCGTTAACCGCCGCAGAAACAGGGCACTTAGTTTTTGCGACATTGCATACTTCCTCTGCGCCAAAAACAATTGATCGTATTATTGATATTTTTCCGGCAGGGGGGGAGCGTAGTCTCATTCAAAATATTTTATCTGAATCTCTTCAAGCAGTTATTTCACAAAAGTTGTTGAAAAAAATAGGTGGTGGTAGAGTCTCTGCAATTGAACTCATGATTTGCACACCAGCCATTCGCAGCTTGATTCGAGATGACAAGGTTTCTCAGGTTTTTTCTGCTATTCAGACCGGGGCAGCTGTGGGCATGCAAACCATGGACCAGCATCTGAAAAAACTGGTGGCTGACAAGGTCGTGGCCCCAGAAACCGCACGGGAAGTGGCTAATAATAAAGACCTATTTTTGTAGTATACTTATTGATGAGGATCTTACTTTTTTGACCCTAAAGGAGCTTATATGAAAAGACGTACTTCAACAGCCGGTTTTACCTTAATCGAATTGATTATCGTTATTGTTATCATCGGTATTCTGGCGGGTATTGCGATACCTCGTTTTATCAACCAAACAACTAATGCACGTATTGCCGCATTGAATGGTATGGCTGGCGCACTTAACTCTACTGTTATGTTGGCGCAGGCTGAGTATGCAGCTGAAAACACTCAAACTTCACCGATTACCATGAGTGGTACGTCAGTGATTGTATCTACGGGTGTTACAGGCGTGGGTGGTATTCCTACTGCAGTAGCGGGTGGTATTGGAGCAGCGTTAAACACTGTTTCAGGATTTACACCAACCTATGCTTCTCCGACAGTAACGTATAACTTTCCTTCGACTGTTGCTAACTGTAACGTAGTGTATACCGCGACAACGGGTGCTTCGGTAGTAACAACAACGGGTTGTTAATGCGAAGGGAGTTTTTCATGAAACGACGTAATTTAGTTGCAGGGTTCTCCTGGGTTGAATTTATTGTTGTTATCGTTATCGCTGGGCTTTTAGCCGCCGTTGTGATTCCGTTCTCTGTTAATAGAACCACAAGTGCTCGTGTGGCGGCTATGAATGCTATGGGCGGGGCGCTTAGCTCTACCGTGTTATTAGCCAAAACTGAGTATAAAACCAAAGCACCTGGAACTACCTTTATTGATATCCATGGACAGACACTGGTGGTGTCTGGTTCAGGGTATCCGACAGGAAGTGCAGAAGGTATTGGTGCAGAGCTCAGAGCAATTGCGGGATTTACGGCTACGTATGGTGCGGTTACACAGTTTGATTTTACCTCTCCAGTTGCTGATTGTAATACAACATATACGGCAGCGACAGGACAAGTGATTGTAACAACGAAAGGTTGTTAGTTTGAAAAAAGTCAGTGAAATACAAAAATTATCGTTAGGAAATATATCTCATAAAATTTCACAACTTAGTTTGCTCCAAAAGAATATAAATTGTTTTATACCAGACGAACTAAAAGCGCATTGTCGTGTGGCGAACTTTGAAAAAGGCATATTAGTTTTTGCCGTTCAGAGCTCTGCTTGGGCGATGCGCTTTCGTTATGGGACTTCTGAACTGTTGGGGCGATTGCGGCAAGAGGCTAATTTACCTCAGCTTTCATCGATAGAATGCTATGTAGAACCAGAATTTTCGACCCTGTTTAGGTGCTATACTTAAAGCGTAGAGGTGAGTGTTTATGGGTACGCGTGGTCGTCAAAAGGGCTTTTTAGCTATTGTTGCAATACTCCTGGTGGTTATCGTGGGCTTTATTGCGGTTACGGCAACCTACCAGTTTACTGGGGATTCTTTGTCGTCAGTAAATCACTTGAATTCATCGCAGGCATTTTATTTAGCTCAGTCGGGTATTAGCTCAGCCAAAGCATCTGTGCTAGGTGGTACAAGTTGCAGTAGTTATAGCAGTGGTGCTGTTTCTCTGGGGCAAGGTCAGTATAGCGCTACTGGTGCGGCCAATCTTAGCAGTACTACCTTAAGTGGTAATATTACTAATACAGCTACAACCATTCCATTAACGAGTACGTCAGGTTTTACCACCAGCGGAGTGATTGCTGTCGACTCAGAATTTATTACGTATTCAGGTATCAGCGGTAGTTCATTGACAGGCGCAACGCGTGGTGTCAGTGGAACAGTTGCTGTTGCACATTCCAGTGGTGCCGCAGTGGCAGAAAATGAATGTGTTTTAACTTCAGTTGGAGCTGTTCCGTCGATTGCATCTCCAGTAGGAAAGCGGACATTGAAAATGATATTACCGGGTGTGGGGTTTTCAATAGGAACACAAGGAACTTCTGCCAGTGGATTTGTGATTCCTGCTCTTGCTGCGACTGCTCAAATTAGTCTTGGGGCAGGAACCATTAATAATCCCGTTGTAACTTCTTCTAGTCCAAGTTTTCCTGGTTCGACAGCCTATACTTCAGCAAACTTCGTCATAAACAATTCTGGAACAACACAAGTGGATTCAAGCGGAGGTTCTCTTACCACAAGCTCTTCTGTATCCGGTGGTGTACCGAATGTAAAAGCAGATGTAACGCAAAATGGGGCATTAATTAACTCGTCTAATCTGTGGAGTACTTTTTTTACGCAATCTCAAGCAACCGTTCAGGCAGCGGCTAATCAATCGTATACGTCCGCAAATATTAGTGGTGCGCACGGACAAACCATTTGGGTTAATGGGGGCTCGGGATTAAACATTGGAAATGGTGTCACCATTGGCACACCGACAAGTCCCGTCATCCTTATTATAGGTGCGGGCAATCTTCAGATGCAAGGAACCGCAACAATTTACGGATTTGTTTATGTTAATTCAACATTCGAGTTAGCGATGCAGGATACTGCACAGATCATTGGTGCGGTTGCCGTCAATGGTCCTGTGGATATGAACGGCTCAGCACCCAGTATTACACTAGATCCTACCATTCTTTCACTTTTAAATATTACCAACTCAAATACGACCAATAAATACAGTGGAAATCCAATCAGTTTTCAGGAGCAGTTTAATTAAATTGAGTTTATTTTTTAGGAGATGATGTATGAAAAAAGGAGTTTTTTCAAAAGCTTTTACAGCGGTAGAGTTAATTATTTCTGTTCTTGTTATTGCTGTTCTCGCAGAAATTATCATTCCACATTTTATGAACCAACGAACTGGAGCGCGTGCTACGTCAATTAGTACCATGACGTATGCGGTTAGGTCCGGCGTATTGTTGGCAATTAAAAAATATCATGTTCAACAGTTGCCAACGAGTATGTCCGTTGTATTAAATGGAAAAACGGTTCGTGTTGGAATGAGAACTGGATTTCCAACGGGTGATATAACGGGTATTGGGACAGCGATTGGAAGTATTAATGGCTTCGCGTCAAATTATGGTGAATTAACAACTACGTTTGAACTTGTCCCAGCGGTAGTGAATTGTCATGTGACGTATTGGCCAAGTTCAGGGCAGGTGTTGCCTACTTTTTCGGGGTGCTAAATGAAAAAAGAATATGCAGTCGCAGGGTTTACTTTAATTGAATTAATTGTCGTAATTATAATTCTGGGTCTTTTATCGGCAATTGCAATCCCCAAATTTATTAATCAAACCACCAATGCGCGTATAGCAGCGTTGAATGGATTGGGTAGTGCGTTGAATTCCACAGTATTATTAGCCCAGACGGAATATACCGCTGAGGCTACGCAGAGTTCAACGATTACCATGAGTGGTGCGACGGTAACTGTTTCTACTGGGATCGCTGGGGGAATTCCGACCGCTGCGGCAGGTGGTATTGGTGCAGCGATGAATACGCTTACAGGATTTACACCGACTTATGCTTCTCCGACCGTCACGTATAATTTTCCTACGGCGGTTACCAATTGCAATGTCGTGTATTCTGCAACAACGGGCGGTGCAGCGGTAACCACATCGGGTTGTTAAAAAACTAAAGGGGGGGGTGATTTTGTATGCGTTCTCGTAATTTTTCTGCAGGATTTACGTTGATTGAATTAATTATCGTGATTGTCATCATCGGTATTTTAGCGGGTATCGCCATTCCGCGATTTATTAACCAAACAACTAATGCACGTATTGCCGCATTAAATGGCATGGCGGGTGCGCTTAATTCTGCTGTGATGTTGGCGCAAAGTGAATATGCCGCTGAAAACAAGCAAACGTCACCGATCACTATGGGCGCGACTTCTGTGATCGTTTCAACGGGTGTGACTGGCGTGGGAGGAATTCCAACTGCAGCAGCGGGTGGTATTGGCGCAGCAATGAATACTGTTACAGGATTTACACCGACTTATACTTCACCGACAGTCACGTATAATTTTCCTACGGCAATTACTAACTGCGATGTAGTTTATACCGCGACAACGGGTGCTTCGGTAGTGACGACAACGGGTTGCTAGGACACCATAAATATTCCCGGCGCATTGCGTAAATATTCTTCGTAATCTAAGCCGTATCCAAAAACCCAATGATTAGGAATTTCTAAGCCAGTAAAATCTGCTTTTTTCAACCCATTGGGCGCGCGACGTTCTGTTTTATCTGCTAATACGCCAGTCAATATTTTTTTTGCGCCTTTTGCTTGGCAATATTCTTTTACGGCTTGAAGTGTTAAGCCGTAATCTAAAATATCATCGAGAATTAATACTGTCCGATCTTTTAAATTAACGGCAGGTTCTGCTTTCCACACTAATTCGCCTGGGTTGTCGTTTTTTCCTTGATAACGTGTCGCATGGATGTAATCTAATTCCAAGGGAAAATCCAATCGGTGTAATAAATTACCCGTGAGCACTAATCCGCCGATCATAATACAGAGTAACACTGGATTTTCTTCAGAGATTTTTTCGTGAATCTCTGTCGCGAGTCTATCTAATTCATTTTCGATTTCTTCTCGCGTATGTAAACAAACAGCTTTTTTATACACTTCTTGAATATGTTTAGGAATGCTCATGTTCAATTACCTCAATGGCAGCGGGTCGGTTATTGCAAATTAGGATCATATCACATCCGGCTTGTTTGGCTTTTTCAACGCGTTCAATCATATTCCCCATAGGGCTGGCTCCTTCCATAGATAAGTCATCGCTAAAAATAATGCCTTTAAATTCCAATTTTTGACGCAAGATTTTTTGGAGCCAAAACGATGAAAATCCAGCCGGATTTTTATCGATTTTTTCGTATATAACATGCGCAGGCATAATGCCGTCTAATCCCATGCTAATCAGAGATTGGAAGGGAATAATATCTTTTGATTGAATTTCTTGGAGTGATCGGTGATCAATGGGGATAGCAATATGCGAATCTGCTTCAACATGGCCGTGGCCGGGAAAATGTTTGCCGACGGTAATTAATCCCGTTTTTTTCATGCCAGAGATTAAAGCCCCCGCAAGTTTAATAATGACGTCAGGATCATGATGAAAACTTCTGTTGCCAATGACTTGGCTGATGCCTGCGTCGATATCCAAAATAGGCGCAAAAGAACAATCGATTCCTACTGCGCGTAATTCACTGCCCATAATAAAGCCTGTATTTTCTGCTTTTTCTAAAGCGGATTTAGGATCGGTATCATATAAATTTCCCAGTTCTCGCATCGGCGGTAATTTCGTAAAGCCTTCCCGGAAACGCTGAACACGTCCGCCTTCATGATCCACGGCAATCATGAGGGGAGGCGTGCGAAGTGCATGAATTTCATTAGTTAAATTAATTAATTGTTCGGGGGATGTATAATTCCGCGTAAATAAAATTACCCCACCCACTTTAGGATTATGTAATAATTTTTTATCTTGTGACGTAAGCTCAGTGCCTTCAATATCAATCATTAACATAGGCTGTTATTTCTCTCCAATGGCATAACCCGTAATTGCAATAAGTTTGTTTTTATAATAGATCAAGGGGATTTTATCTCTTTCCCAGGGTGGGATTTCCCAGGTTTGAAATAGATTTTTAAGTGTTTTGGTGTGCGTTGAATTTTTTAATTTAATTTTTTCGCCACCGGTTCTGTATTTAATGGCTATGTTTTTGTTATTTAACTCATAGGGCAGATTTTTTTTGAGCCAAAGCGTATCTTTTTTAGTCAAGCGGGGAGGGTGAGAAGAGATTTTGGAGAAATATAATTTATGTTTAAATCTTCTACACTGATTATTTCCCCAGGTAACAATAGGATTGCTGTCTTGTTTTGCATGCGATATTTTTATAATTTCATCTAACACTTTCTCGGGTGGCAAATCCAGTTTATTCTCAAGAATTAAGTGGCGGATAATATTTTTTTGTTGCGTGACTGAAAATTCTTTTGATTGCTTATGTAATAATTTTTCTTGTTCAGCGCAGTGTTTAGAGAAGCGTAATAGTATTTTTGTAATCTCTGGCCAGCGTTTTTTTAAAACAGGGAAAACCAGCTGGCGTAAATAATTCCGATCAAATCTTGTATCTTGATTACTGGGATCTTCAACCCAGATTAATTTATTTTCTTTGGCATAGTCTAAAAGCCTTTCGCGTGTAAAATTTAAAAAGGGCCGTAACATAAAACCCTTTCCTAATTCTGAAACCATGGGCATAGCAGAAACGCCGCGTAATCCTGCACCGCGAAATAATTGTAATAAGACCGTCTCGGCTTGATCATCTTGATGATGGGCTGTAAATAAAACATCTGATGTTTTTAATATTTTCTTAAAAGCGTTATAACGAGCGTCGCGCGCAAGTGCTTCTAAACTGTCGCCGGATTTTTTAGTAATTTTTACGCGGATAGTTTTTAAGGGAATATCTAAGTTTTTACACACAACTTCACAATGCTTTTCCCATTGATTTGCTTGGGGTAATAACTGGTGATTGATATGAATGGCGTTAATATTTAATTCAGGAAATTCATGTTTTAAATAATGTAATAAAACATGTGAATCCAATCCGCCACTGAACGCGACCCAATAATTATTCACGGCCGATTGCCAGATAGCGTTTATAGCGTTGTGTTAATAATTTTTCGAGCGTTAATTTTTTAAGTTCAGACAAAGAATGTTCAAGAATGGTTTTGACACTTTTTGCCATTGCATCGACATCACGGTGTGCGCCACCTAACGGTTCTTTAATAATATCGTCAATAAGCTCATGTTCTTTAATATGACTTGCTGTTAGTTGCATCGCTTTTGCGGCTTCTTCTGCTTTATCTGCGCTCTTCCATAAAATAGATGCACAGCCTTCAGGAGAAATTACAGAATAAATACTGTATTGCAGCATATAAATTCTGTCCGCAACGCCAATCGCAAGTGCGCCGCCTGATCCACCTTCGCCAATCACAATGCTAATAATGGGAGTACGAAGCGTTGCCATTTCAAATAAATTTCGTGCTATCGCTTCGCTTTGATTTCGTTCTTCCGCATCAATGCCAGGATAAGCACCGGGAGTATTAATAAAAGTAATAATAGGTAACGAAAATTTTTCAGCGAGTTTCATTAAGCGCAATGCTTTTCGATAACCTTCTGGGCGTGGCATGCCAAAATTACAACGAAGATTTTCTTTTGTATTTCGGCCCTTCTGGTGACCAATGACCATGACGGGTTGATTATTTAATCGAGCCGTTCCACAAATAATAGCCTCGTCATCAGAGAAGTGTCTGTCGCCGTGTAATTCTTCAAAGTCTGTAAAAATTCTTTCTATATAATCGGGTGTATACGGGCGTTGCGGATGTCGGGCGAGTTTAACCACTTGCCAATCCGATAAATTCGCAAAGATTTTTTTGGTGAGTTCATGATTTTTGTGCTTAAGATTTTTGATCTCTTCGCTGATATTTACACCGCCGTCGGAAGTGACCATGCGAAGTTCTTCAATTTTACTTTCAATCTCAGCAATGGGTTGTTCAAAATCTAAATAGTTCAAATTCATTCAGTTGTCCTTCCCGTCAAAAGCGGGACAAAAGTCACAGGATCATATGTTTCATAGTGGAATGTTTTACCTTTTCGGATGATTAATTGCAATTCTTGACTTCGTCCAGGAATGCCTAACGGTAATAACAACCGGCCGTTATCTGCTAACTGATCCAATAGAGCAGGCGGAACCGTTTCTGTTGCGGCAGTGACCATAATGGCATCAAACGGTGCTTTTTCGGGCCAGCCTAAGTGTCCGTCGCCATACAAAGTATCAATATTTTTATAGCCTAATTTTTCAAACCGTTCTATAGCTTCTAGTAATAAAACTTCGATGCGTTCGATAGTATAAACTTCAGGGACGAGTTGGGAGAGTACAGCTGCTTGATATCCTGACCCCGTGCCAATCTCTAAAACTCTTTTGGTCTGCGGGGTGAGTAAGATTTCAGTCATTCTGGCGACGATATAAGGCTGTGAAATGGTTTGCTCATGCCCAATGGGTAAGGGATAATTTCCATAGGCTTCCTCGAGAAATACAGGTTGAACGAAAGCTTCTCTGGGAACTTTTTCGATAGCCTTCAGCACCGCATTTGAAGTAATGCCTTGGGTTTTCAGTTTTTCAATCAGGGTATGTTTATCCATAGGGGGGAGATTTTATCAATATGCCAATAATTAAACCATTAATCTTGGGTAATAAAACTTTTCCTACCAATATCATTCAAGGCCCTCTGGCTGGAATTAGCTGTGCGCCATTTAGAAGATTAATCTGGAAATACAGTCAGCCTGCTTTTGCCTGTACGGAGATGATTTCCGTAAAGACTTTATTAAATCAATCCGAATATTCGGCCAGAAGATTTATTCGAAAAGATCCCGAAGAGGGCCCTGTGTGTTTTCAATTAGCCGCAAATAATCCAGCAGAATTAGCAGAAGCGACTAAGCGGGTGACGGATTATGGCGCAGATCTTATAGACTTAAATTGCGGTTGTCCGGTTAAAAAAATTCGTACGCGCGGTTCGGGTTCGAAATTATTAGTTGAGCCACAAAAACTTTTTGAATTAATTAGGGCTATGAAAAACAGTACTTCAGTACCCGTGTCTATAAAAATTCGCGTAGAAGGTCAGAGTTCAGAAAAGTTTCATCAAGAATTAATTAATATAATCTCAGATTCTGGATTGGATTTTATAACAGTCCATGGTCGACATTGGAAAGAGCATTATGAAACGCTATGTCGATATGATCAGATTAAATATTTTGTTGAAAACTTAAAGATTCCCGTCATAGGCAATGGCGATATTAAGTGCGGAGACTCTCTACAAAAAATGTTTACTACGGGTTGTGCAGGAGCCATGATTGGTCGAGCAGGAGTAGGGCAGCCGTGGTTAATTAATAAATTGATATTAGAAATAAATAATAAAAAATTTATAACCCCAGAGTTTGAAGAAATAAAATCAGTATTTTTGGAGCATATTTCTAAATTGGCAGAATTATTAGGCCGCGAAAAATTTGCATTAATTCAGGCAAGAAAGTTTGCGAAGTATTATGCGAAAGAATTGGCGGAGAATATTAATCACTGTGAATATTTGGATGAACTGCGTGTGGTTATGGAGGCATAGGGGCAAGATATCTCAAAAAGGTTGTTCTAACGGGTCCTCCAAGCCTCAATAGTATGGTCTATACTCAAGTTAAAAGCCTAGTATTTATAGAAGAAGTTTTAGGAGGGGGTATGGACAGTCAAGAGGATAAAAAGCCTGACGTGGCGGATGAGCTAATATTAAGTGATCTTGAACGCCTTCCAGATGAAGTACTTTTAAAGATTTTATATATATTAAAGCTGGAAGATCAAAAAAGTATTTCCCAGGCGAGTAAAAAATTGTTGGGTATGACACTTAGCCCAAATACTGATTTGGGTAAGAAAATTTCTGAAGCGCTACTTAATAGAAAATTATTATTTAAAATTCTCCATGACAGTAAATTTGTTAAGCACTTGCTTAAGATCGGTGCTGACTTTAATGCTATTACCTTTGAGGATACGCAAGATACTCCACTGCATACGGCTGCAAGTTATGCTAATAATCACGAAGTGGTTCGGCTGCTTCTTGATCATGGAGCAAATATTAATGCTGTGAATTGCGACGGGAGTACACCTCTTCATTCGGCGGCGCAAGCTGCTTTGGGGAGTACTGTGAAGACAATTCAACTGCTGTGTGAAAGAGGCGCAAACGTTGATGTTGCTGATAAGGAAGGAAATACCCCGCTTCACCTTGCCGTTCAGTCAGCACCGAAAGAGAACGTTGAAAAAATAATTGAACTGTTACTTTCACATAAAGCTAATATTAATGCGGTGAATAAGAAACTCGAAACGCCACTTCACTTGGCAGTTGGGAGAGCTAATGGAAAAATAGCTACACTGTTGCTTGAAAGAGGTGCGGATATTAATGCTGAGGATGAAGCTAGGCGAAAGCCAATTCAGATTGCATGGGGATACGGTTTTACTGGGCATATCGTTAAATTATTGAAAGAAGCAGAAGAAAAACAAAATCCTGGATATGGAGGTGGTTATGGACGAGGAAAGTGATAATGAAGCAGATAAAGGGATAGATAAACTACTCAGCGATCTTGAGAATCTGCCCGATCTGGCGCTTATAAAAATTTTACAAAACATGTCTGTGGTTGACCAAAAAGAATTTTCAGCAGTGAGCAAACGATTGCGCGATTTAGCATTAAATAAAAGTACGGACTTGGGTAAAATATTTCGGGAAAAACTTCAAAGAGAACTAGAGCGCGGTATCTTGTTGCAAGACGAAGACGCAATACGTTTAGTGCTTGGTATGGGCGCTGATGTAAATGTTGATGGGTCACTTCAGCGTGCAGCTGACAGGGGATTTTTAACTATCGTTAACCTGTTATTAAACGCAGGCGCAGATGTTAATAGTGTCGCAGGTAACGAGCAAAGGACTGCGCTGCATTGTGCTGTGATCAACAATGATGAAGCGATAGTGCAACGTTTGCTTGAGGCGGGGGCCAATCCTAATTTGCCTGATCGAACTGGATGGGCTCCACTACATGATGTGTCTGAATCTGTAAATATAGCGAGACTCTTGTTACACCATGGAGCCACTGTTGATATTGTGCATCAAAAGTTTTTAACCACGCCACTTCAGCGTGCAGTTGAGCATAAAAATAGCGAGGTGGCAGCACTGCTTCTCGCCAGTGGTGCCCATGTTAACGCGACTAATATATATGGATGCACTGCACTTTTTTACGCGGCCTCTTCGGGGCAAACGAGTACTGTTCAATTGTTACTTGATAGCGGTGCTGATATTCGTGCGTGCGATGAAAATAAAAGAACTGTGCTTTTTAACGCAGCACTTAATGGTCGAGTAGAAACCGTAAAATTATTATTGCAAAAAGGCGTAGATGTCAGTGCTGTGGATCTTCAAAACAAAACGGTACAGGAATATGTCAGAGATGAAATTGAACCCCTATTTGTTACTGAAGAAGTAAAGCAAGAAATGGTTGAACTCTTAAGAAATGCGGCTGAAGTAAAGAATATTGGGCCGGGGATGAAAAAATAATATGAGGGTGGGAGCATCTCAAGCATCTAGGGCGGGCTAATATCCCGCCCCTACGATAATAAAATAAAAATTATCTATTTCTTTCTTCTTTTTTAGCTTTCTTTAATTTTCTTTTTTCAAAGATATTTAATTTTGGTGCTTTCTGGGTTTCCTTTTTTGCTTCGCGACCGGCTTTACTCATACAGACCTCCTAGGGTTAACAATAAAACTGGAAATAATTCTGACGTATCTACGTCCAAAGCGCAACAACAGCCATGATGCTAAAACCAAACAACATCACCATGAATTCTTTAATATTACAGCAATGTCGAATTAATATGGCACGATCCAAGCCATGTAGTGTACCAATATATAAAAAAGTTCCTGCGGCGAGCGCTGTAAAAGTGGGTGTTAATAAAGCATTAAATTGTGTGAGGGTGGTAACATAATCGCCTGCAAAAATACCGAGCGGCGTCATGACTGCAAATAAACCAAAGCCAATCCATAATGCCGCGCGTGATAATTGACTGCGATTTAGATTAATCGACAGCGCAAAACTCGCTGCACCCTTATGCGCAATTATGGCAATAAATATCATAAAAGACGTAATAAAGCTTGATGATAAGCCAACCGCTGCGCCTTCTAATAAAGAATGAATTGACAGCATCAATAAAGTTAATAATGCAAAATGCGTTTTGACAGAATGATTCAGATGCTCAAAAAATAATAAAACCAGAAATCCAATCGCAGCAATTAAAAAAGCAACAGGGTAGTGATAACCCGCATGAGTAAAAGCATTCGCTGCATCGGGAAGCATGTGCAATAAACCGGCGCTTAAAAATATCCCCGCCGCAAAAGATTCACCCATCGGAAAATCAAGTTCTTTAAGGGATTTTTTTAGAAAGGGCCACAAGCCGCCGAGGAGGGCCATAAGAAAAATAATAACAGCCGCGAAAATCTTAAAAGCAAACAGCGTCATGAGTACACTCCAGTGTGGATTCCAATTATAGTAGCATGTGTGTCAAGAGGGCGAGAGGAGAAAGCGTATATGTTGAACAACAAAGTGGTTTTTATAACGGGTGCATCCAGTGGTATCGGTGCCGCATGTGCAAAAGCGTTTTCAGAAGCAGGGGCAAAATTATTATTGTGCTCACGCCACCCCGCTAAAATTAGCGCCTATAAAACCGAATCTTATCATTTTAAATTAGATGTTCGGCATCGAGATGAAGTAAATCAAGTTTTAAATAATTTGCCAGATGAGTGGAAAAAAATAGATGTTTTAATTAACAACGCGGGTCTTGCAGCAGGACTAGATAATATTCAAGACGCTAATATTCAAGATTGGGAAGATATGATTGATACTAATATTAAGGGTTTATTATATATCACGCGAAATATTTTACCCCATATGGTAAAGCGTAACTTGGGTCATATTATTAATATTGGTTCTATTTCAGGCCATGAAATTTATCCAAAAGGCGCTGTGTATTGTGCAACGAAACATGCGGTAGATGTTTTATCACGTGGATTACGTATGGATTTATTAGGAACAAAAATTAGAGTGAGTTCTGTCGATCCGGGAATGGTCGAGACTAATTTTAGTCATGTCAGATTTAAAGGAGATTCGAAACGTGCAAAGGCTGTATATGATGGCATGACACCGCTTACTCCAGAAGATATCGCTGATGCGGTTTTATATTGCGCAACACGTCCGCCGCACGTAAATATTAATGACATGATTATTATGCCAACAGATCAGGCGTGCGCGACGATGGTATCGAGGAAATAATTAAAACAATTTCTTGCCATTAGGAACGGCGGGATTAACGGTAATTAAGCATATTGCACCGTTTTCATCAGGAAAGCCGACTAATAAAAACTCAGACGTAAAGCCTGCAATATTTTTGTCGCCTAGATTAATACAGCCTGCAATTTGTTTTCCCATTAAAGATTCAGGTGTGTAATGCACGGTAACTTGCGCAGACGTTTGTTTGATGCCAATTTCGGGTCCAAAATCTGCCCACACTTTGTAAGCAGGTTTTTTGGCGCGCGGAAATTCTTCGACTTTAATGATAGTACCAGAGCGTAAATCTACTTTTTCAAATTCATCGTATGAAATAGTCATAAAGTATTGTAGTCGCCTATTTTGGTTTTGGAACAAATTTTGCAATGTCGAGAGGGTTAAATTTACTCGCCGCAGGATTAAGGCCTTTCATTTGTGATTGCAGCATTTGTGCATTATTGGGATTTAATAAGCCGCTGATTTGACTGTTCTGCAACAACATGTTCATGAAAGGGGCAGCATTTTGCGAAGGATTTTTACTTATTGCAGGATTGCTCATATTGCCGTTCTGAAAGATTTGAATATCCATGGGGCTATTTGTAGGGTTATTTTTGAGATTGCGAGCTTTGCTAAAGTCTTTCCATAAATCCATTACTTTTTCAGCCAGTTTCAATTGTGGCGAACCGGGAGCAAAACTTGCGGAGGGGGGATTCATCGTCAGTTGGCTTTGTTGTTTTGTATTCAGTTGAATATTTAACGTAGGTCCTTGGTTATTATTTTGATCTAGCAATTCGTCGTCATTTCTCGGCATGCGCTTCTCCAATATAAAAAGTTAACGTAGTAAGTATTACTTTCTAATTAGATTAAAGCTGTCTTTCGGCCCACGTGGTGTTTGAAACGTATTTTGCATCGCAAGCTGTATTCTGTTTGCGTCAGTTTGAGTAATAACGCCCGTATTTGTGAGCATGTTAATAAACTTGTTGAAATGTTCATTTGGAACAACCGCTTTAAGAGAAATAATATTTCCATTCGCATCTTTTTCGAGCAGCAAGTTATTGCCCTGTTTAGGATGTAATTTAATAAAATTATTCCAGACTGTATTAATATTCTGTTCGATAAGATTTTTTTGTTCTGCAGAAAGTAGTCTATTAATCACATCGAATACCAGCATCAAAATACTGGATTCTGTGTCGCGTTGAATTTCGATGTATTTTACGGAGAGGGCTAATTCTGGTCGAAGTTCTGGTTGTCTTTGAGTTTCATTGTTTTCGTTATTGATGGGTGCGGCAGCTTGAGTTTCTTTCGCTGCAAATTTGACAGGTTCTTCATGAGCACGACCAACAGGAATTGCTTTAAGATTAATGGCGTTTTGCGCGGTGATAGCACTTTTAAGGGTATCACCTGAAATTTCATCGCCGGCGCCGTCATTACCACTCGCATGACCGTTGCACTTCCTCGTGATTTTTTTATCTCTGCATACTTTGCAGGGTTGTTGTTGAAGTAAGCGTTCCTCTTCGCTAATTTTTTTTGGGTCATTCATGGTCGGCATTTTTTAGATCTCCACTATATATAAACATATGGCCCGCATTATAACCCAGATTTTGGCTAAGATGGGCGCACGGAGGCTGAAATCAGCCCCAAAACGCTAAGAAATACAGGTTTTGGGGGCAATATTAGCCTTTATAGCAGGGGTATTTTCAGGACAACTTCATGGTACTCAGAATATTTTTCACCATGGTTTTGGCCCGAGTTCCAGCGGGAACAGAATTTTGCGTGGGTCTTAAATCCGTGAAATTCAAAATAATAATATAGCTGGGTTTTGTTTTTTGCGTATAACCAATAAACCATCCTGTGTTAGACGTAGAACCCGTTTTGCCATAGAGTTTAGTGCCATTGGGTAATGTTTCTAAAAACATATTTTGTTTTGTATTCATCGCAGCGTCTGGGCTGATCGGCAAGGTATTTTCAACTAAGGCTTTCATAAAACTAAATTGTTCTTCGCCTGAAATTTTAAGACTACTGTCTAACCAGGCGTGTGTTAATCCATTATGTTTGTAGGGATCCCCAGAAAAATCTTGGTTACCATAATGAAACTTAAGTAAATAATATTCAATTTTGCGTAAACCCAATTGGGGTGTGATTTCTTGTGATACCCACACAACAGAATTTTTGAGCCACGACGCAGGTGTTTGATTTTGATTCCATTGCGGCAGGCCCTTATCTATACCATCCCATTTAAAAACCGTTTTCTGGGTTATAACATTTTGCTCAAAAGCCATTAAAGAGAGGGGTACTTTAAATGTCGACGCGGGAGAAACGCGCTCGTTGCATCGCGTCGGATTATATTCTTTAAGAATAGTCTGTTGTTTAATATCGTATAAAATAAAGCAGCCTGAGGTACTTTTAAAAATAGTGTCAAAATCAGGATTTGCTGCAAAAGCATTCAGGGAAAATAAACCCATAGAAATTGCAGCGAGAAATTTTTTCATGGTTGCTCCTTAATCAAAATGAGTTAATAAGTAGCGTTTTAATTTAGGTGAAATATTTTTGAGTTCATTGGAGCCGCGCGTGATTTTCGCAATACTGACATTATAATCTTCAGAGATTTGACGTTGCGGTTTTTTTTGTTCGAGTAACGCTCTAACAATGAGAACGCGTGTTTCAATACTGTCTCTTTCTTCGTGCGTGAGAAATAATTCGAAAAATTCAGACAGCAATTTTTCGTCTTTAATATCCAGGCATAATTGTAAAAAGCGACGCCAATCGTGTTGACTCATAATCTTTCCATCCCCATGAAGCAGTGTATGTTATAGGGGATTGAGGTGAGATGCCAAGGGAATTCTGTTGACGAGTTTATGTGAAAATATTAGGATTAGATTTCCTATCGAGCACAGAAAAATCAGATAAGTTGCTCATGTCTTTAACCTAGTTAAATAATGAAAGGTTACAGGAGTTCTCCCATGGCTTTCAAAACATCTACATTCACTGGTTGGCAATTGTCAGGTAAAGATGCTGATGCATTTTTAGAGCAGATCCGCAAAGGTAGTCCTAATCCTCTTGCTCAAAAGGCATATGAAGAGGGGCGTAAGTATGTCGAAGAATATATGGAAAAGGGCTATTTTACAGTTCCTGATCGTACTGGCGGTAAAATAATTGATTAACTTGTTTTTGAATATTAATAAGAGGTACTTTTATGTCTTTTATTCGTCATCATTTTCAAGTGAGACCAATTCAGGCTGCAGATAATGTAAGCAAACTGTCTTTAGGTAAAGAAAGTTATACACCGCTCAAGACTTTCTTACGCAAAGCGGCGCTAAATTTTCATCAATATAATATTGCTAAAACATATGTTTTGATTGACGAGCCAATGCCAAATCGTGTTTTGGGTTATATAACATTGATGAATAGCGAAATTATTCTCAATAAAGAACAGCGCCCTCAAGAAATTTACGCATCAGAAAAATATGAATCTTTTCCTGCAGTGAAAATTGGTCGGTTAGCCATAGATAAGTCGTTACAAGGGTATGGATATGGGAAAGATTTCCTTAAATGGGTTATCAATTTTATAAGAGATAACGTTGCTATCCATGTTGGGTGTCGCTTTTTGGTTGTTGACTCCAAGCAAGAATCGATAGAATTTTATAAAAAAGCAGGCTTTCAATTTTTTGGATTGTTAAAAGAACACCCATCTATGTATCTAGATTTGTTTCATATTCATGACAGGGAGGAACAGAGGGTGGTCAGTACTACTGGCGATATTATTAGAGAGGCCATTTAAAAATTCTGTCAACAGCGTCGACAGAATTAGAATTTGATTTTACGGCTTAAGATTTCTCGCTAAACGACTTAACTCATCTGGCGTCATGCCATCTTCTATGGCTTTAACAAATAGAGATCCTACAACAAATCCATCGGCGTGTTCCAAGACTTGAGCGGCCATCTCTCGCGTAGAAATTCCAAAGCCGGTGATGACAGGTAATTTCGCGTGAGATTTTATGAGTTTTATTCTTTCGGCAAAGTCATCTGGCAACCCAGTCTTAATCCCCGTCGTGCCTTTTCTGCAGGCATAATATAAAAAACCTCTGCCAGATTGATCTAATACTCTAATGCGTTCAGGAGACGTATTTGGCGTAATGACGTATATACTATTTAGATTATGTAATAAATTTGATTCTTCCATAGGACAGTCGACTATTAATATATTATTTATCCCTGCTAATTTAGCTTGAGTAAAAAAATCCGTGTTTTGTGCTGATAGTAGTGGATTGAGATAGCTAAATAGTATTAGGGGGATAGGGCTGTATTTTCGAATTTCCTGAGCTAAATATAAAATATCTTTTAAAGTAGTATGGGATTGTAGTGCACGCGTCATGGCTCTTTGTATTACAGGTCCATCTGCTATGGGATCAGAAAACGGAACGCCGATTTCTAGCATCGTGACTCCGCCATCAATAAGCGCCAGTGCATAGTCTAAGCTTTTTTGAATTCCACCATCACCCGCAGTGATATACGCGACAAAATGTTTCATAATAATTCCTTAATTTGCGGTAAATCTTTATCGCCTCGACCTGATAAATTAACAACGACTTTATAATGTTTTGGTAGGCTGTGAGCTATTTCGATTAAATAAGCAAGAGCATGTGCGGACTCTAAAGCACATATAATTCCCTCCGTTTGGGCTAATAATTTTAAGGCATGTAGTGCTTGGGTATCTTTAACATTGACATATTCTGCGCGATTTTCTGCAAATAATTGCGCATGTTGCGGACCGACAGCCGGATAATCTAATCCCGCAGAAATGGAAGACGTCGGCGCAATTTGGCCATGTTGATCTTGTAATATATAAGTATACGTTCCGTGTAACACACCTTTTGTCAGCGCATGAAATCGTGCAGCATGTTCGCCTAATTTATCTCCATGGCCGCCGCCTTCTACGCCAATGAGTTTTATATTTTTATTATTTAAAAAAGCCGAGAAAATTCCAATAGCATTTGAACCACCGCCAACACAGGCAATAATTACATCAGGATCAATTTGCGCTTTGCATTCTTTGCCTATAACAGACTGAAATAACGCAACCATTTCAGGGTATGGATGTGGACCTAGTGCTGATCCCAGACAATAATAAGTATCAGAGAAACTTTCAGCCCAATCTCTTAGTGCTTCGTTTACGGCTTCTTTTAACGTAGCCGAGCCGTTATGAACAGCAATAATTTTTGCGCCCATTAATTCTATGCGTAAAACATTGGGTGCTTGGCGTTTAATATCTTCTGCACCCATATAAATTACACAGGGCAATCCTAAGTATGCACATGCAGCAGCAGTAGCAACACCGTGTTGTCCAGCGCCAGTTTCTGCAATAATTCTTTTCTTGCCCATTTTCTTTGCTAATAAACATTGGCCTAATGCATTATTTAATTTGTGTGCGCCGGTATGTAATAAATCTTCGCGTTTTAAAAATACTCTGGGGCCATTGATGAGCTTAGAAAAATTTGCGATTTCTGTGAGTGGCGTAGGTCTCCCCGCGTAATGTTTTAACAGCCCAGAAAGTTCTGCTTGAAAATCGTTATCTAATTTGATTTTTTCAAATTCCCTTGTTAATTCAGCTATGGGCTGCATTAATAATTCAGGAATATATTGTCCACCGAATTCGCCGTATGCGTGTTTAGTCATATCACAGACCTCGCTGTAGTAATAAACTTCCTAATAAGCTTAATATTTTTCTCTCCCGTCTTACCCTCAACACCACTGGATAAATCTATAATGTCGGGCTTAAATTTTGTTATAGCAAATTTAATATTACTAATATTCAATCCGCCCGCTAACGCTAATCTAAATTTACCTTCATAACTCATGGTGTTGAGATCAAACGGCTTGTCTAATAATAAATAATCGCGGGTAATAACAGCATCTCGAGGAATATCATGGACATAAAATCGTGTAAAATAATCTGGTAATAAGCTATGTTGCTGTTGAGATATTTTTCCATGTAATTGGACTGTTTTAATATGAGTGTTTAAACAGATTCCAAGCATTTCTACGGCTGAATGATCCGTAAATACTGCTACAGGTATTGCCTTGTTTTTAATAGCAGCTGCTGCAATTTCTTTAGCTACATTAAGATCTACAAAACGCTTTGATTTCGGCTCAAAAATAATTCCAATATAATTCGCGCCTGCTTGTGCAGCTTGAGCCGCAAGTTCAGGTGTTTTAATCCCACAGATTTTAATTAAAATATTATTCATGGCGGCAAGCTCTTATAAATTCAGCAGGAGAGTGTGATTTAACTAATGCTTCGCCAATTAAAACAGCATCAAAACCCGCTTGGTAATATTCTCTTGCCAGTTCTGGATTTAAAATACCCGACTCAGCAACGGTAATAATTTCTTTGGGAATATATTTTTTTAATTTAAAAGCCTGGTTTGTATTTACTTCAAGCGTCTTAAGATTTCTATTATTAATGCCTATAATATCTGGATCAATAGTTAAGGCGAGTTCTAATTCATCTTGCGTATGAACTTCTACTAAAGCATCTATATTTAAGCTTCTTGAATAATCAAGAAATGCTTTGGTTTGAGCTCCTAAATTCGCGACGATTAATAAAACAGCATTTGCGCCAAATTTGACCGCTTCATCAATCTGAGTCTTAGTAGTAATAAAATCTTTGCGCAATATAGGCATGGTTTTATTATGGTTTGCGACTTTTTCTAAGTCTTCCAGTGTTCCGCCAAAGAGTGGCGTATTGGTTAAAACAGATATGGCATTTGCACCTGCTTTTATATAACTCTCAGCAAGTAAAGTAGGGTCAGCAATTTCAGCTAGGTTTCCTTTGCTCGGTGATCGTCTTTTTATTTCAGCAATAATAGAAAGATAATTATTTTGTAAAGCCTGTTTAAACGATTTTTTAGCTGTCATGTGAAAACTCCCTGAAGTTATTTAATAGTTTGAGTGCTGAATTATTCAATAAATTTTCTTTGGCATGTGCTATGCCGTCTAAAATAGTTTTGTGAAGGCCATATATATACAAAGCAACGCCAGCGTTTAGTATTAAAGTATTAGATATGGGTTTGTTTTTATTATTAAAAGCCGCTAATAATAATTTGCTGTTTGTATTCGCATCGCCGCCACGCAAATCAGATAAGCTGCAATAATTAAATCCATAATCTTTAGGATCTAGAATAAATTGATTAATATAATTTTTTGATGTTTCGACTATTGTAGTTGGGCCAACACAGCTGATTTCGTCTAATCCTGAACCATGAACCACAAAAGATTTTGTTGTAGATAAAGATTTGGCTATAGGTAAAAGCAGATTTTTGTCATATACCCCAAATAATAAATATTCTGGATTAGTCGGATTTAACAGCGGAGCTATAATATTAAGACTTGTGGGAATGTTAAGTTGTTTGCGTAATAGCCTTAATTGTTTAAGGGCCGGATGAAAGTTTGGCGCATAACAAAAGGCTATATTAATTTGATCTATAGATTCGCTAATTTTTTTGGGAGATAAATTAATATTAATTCCCAAAGCTTCTAATACATCAGCGCTGCCTGCTAATGATGAAACTGCTCGATTGCCATGCTTGGCTATTTTAATTCCACAACTTGCAGCAAGAATTGCGCTGCCGGTAGAAATATTAACCGTGTTAGCACCATCACCACCTGTGCCGACGATGTCTAATACTTTATGTGGTGTGATGACGGGAATCATTTTTTGTTTTAACCCTGCTAATATTCCAGATAATTCTTCGGGTGTTTCTGTTTTCGATCTCAGTAAAGCCAAAAAAGCTGATATTTGCAATTGATTTGAATCAGGTTCAGTAATATGACTCATGATTTCTTGGCAAGTTGTATGGTCAAGATCTTGTTTACGCATTAATTTTTCAATACTCGTTTTTAAGTTCATACACAAAGTCCTGTAGTAACTGGTTGCCTTGGGGAGTCAAAATAGATTCGGGATGAAATTGAACGCCATAAATAGGTTTAGTTTTATGGCGTAGACCCATAATAGTTTTATCAGTATTTTCTGCATCTATAATTAATTCATCGGGAAGCGTGGTCCGGTCTGCGATAAGAGAGTGATATCGTCCGGCTTCAAATGGTTTGGGTAGATTTTTATAAATATTATCTTGATTATGAAATATTAAATCAGATTTGCCATGTATAATTTCACTGGATTTAATAACCTGTCCACTAAAAGCAACCATAATCGCTTGTAAACCCAAACATACGCCTAACAGGGGAATGCTTGAATCTAATTTCTGAATTAATTCAACACAAATTCCAGCATGCTCGGGTCTACCTGGACCGGGTGATAATATTATTCTAGAGGGTTTTAATTTTTTAATTTGATTTACCGTAATTTTATTGTTTCTATAAACGTGTGTATCAGGATCTATCTGCGCAACTGATTGATATAAGTTATAGGTAAAGCTGTCGTAATTATCTATGATTAATATCATGCGAAAGTCCTCTCTGTTTTTTCTGCAGTAGCAATCGCTTCTAATATGCCACGCGCTTTTTGGCGAGTTTCGTTTGCTTCTGATTGGGGATCAGAGTCGTAGACAATTCCGGCACCTGTTCTTACTGTCGCAATACCATTATTTAATACTGCCATGCGAATTGCGATGCAGCTGTCTAAATTGCCATTTGAATCGATTTGAACAATTGCGCCGCCGTATATTCCGCGTCGTGAGGTTTCTAATTCATCAATGATTTCCATCGCCCGAATTTTAGGCGCACCACTTAATGTTCCAGCAGGAAATGCAGCAGCGAGTGCATCTAAAGCATCTTTATCTTCACGCAATTCACCCGTAATCGTTGATGCAATATGACTGACATGTGAAAAATGTTTTATTTTTAGTAATTCTTTAATTTTTACCGAACCAGGTTTGCAACTTGCGCCAATATCATTGCGAGCAAGATCAACTAGCATCATGTGTTCAGCGACTTCTTTCTTGTCGCCTAATAAATCAGTCTCTATTTCTAGTTCAGGTTTGTTTTTTGCCCGTGTGCCTGCAATCGGATTAATCTCAACTTGATTATTATGAATGCTGATTAATTTTTCAGGAGATGCGCCAACTATCACGCCATGATCTGTTGGTATGTAAAACATATACGGCGCAGGGCTAATCTTTTTTAAAGTATTGTAAATAGCTTTGGGTGAAACAGTGTAGGGTGTAGTAAATTTGCGTGATAATACTACCTGAAAAATATCGCCATTGATTATATGGCTTTTAGCGTGTTCAACTAAATTTATAAATTCTTGATCAGAAAGATCAGTTGTTATAGAAGCTGAGCTTGAAGTCAATTCTGCTTGTTGAGCTTGACGATCAAATTTTACAATATTCTTATAAAAATTAAATTGCATGTCAGGCAGCTGATTGGGATTATTGGATTGATGTCTATCAGGAATTTCTTCAAATAATCTGACGGCATCGTAGCTTAAAAATCCCAAGGCTGAGCTATTATGTTTTTTGAGCTTTTCGCGAAGTTCATCGAGAGTATGGGCGGTGTCTATCAAGCCCGAATAACTATAACTATACTGTCCGGCTTCAAAATACGCACTGTCGTTGGATTCCATGATTGACCTCTTTTGTGGCTGCATTGGTGTAATGGTATACCAGTACAAGAGTACGCGTCAAGTTAATTTTCTTTAAAAATGCCAGATCATGCGAAATCACAACCATAGCCCCCTCGAAGTGACTGAGGGCTGATTCAATGCTCTTAACGCTATCCAAATCTAAATGATTTGTCGGTTCATCTAAAAGGAGTAATTGCGGTGGATGTGAAGACATCAATAAACAACATAATAGGGCTCGTAAACGTTCGCCGCCGCTGAGATGTTTCGCTAATTTGAGTGCATCAGTATTTCGAAATAAAAATTGCGCCAGCGCTCTGTAAGCCGTTTCTTCTGTCGCATCAGGATTTATATCAAGAAAATTATAGAGTACAGAACGTTCTGGATTTAACTGGCTCGCATATTGATCCAAATAACTCACATAGGGCGTGCCGATATATATCTTGCCGGAGTCGGGTTTAAGTTGATTTAAGATTAATTTTAATAACGTCGATTTGCCACTGCCATTATTGCCTATTAAAGCCACTCGTTCAGGACCCTGTAATAATAAATTAAAATCTTGAAATATTTTGCGGGTATTATTGGGATATGCAAAATTAAGATTGGCTATGTCTATAATAATTTTGCCGTTGGGAACATAGGTATTGGGTATGGTGATATTAATTTCTTGATTGATTTCTATTTTATCCTGCGCCGATTTTAATTGAGTATGAGCTTGCTTATATAAGCGTTCTTGTTTAATTAACATTTTTGCTTGTGAACGCTGGCTTTTGCCGAGTTTAGAATCCGCCGCCATTTTATCTATGCTCCCACTTTTTCTGAGCGCTTTTCCGTAGGCGGCTTTGTGCGCATGTTTTTCGCGTGAATCCTGGACTGTTTTATAAGTTTGTTTTATTAACTTTTTGGCGTCTAACAAACTTCTTTCTTTGGAATTTTTCTCGAGTAATTTCTGAGCCCTATAATCATCATAATTGCCGCCATATCTAACAGCCCCGAGTTTTGTTAATTCTATAATTTCATCCATATGATTCAATAAAGCTCTATCATGACTGGCTATGATTAATCCACCACGCCAGTGTTTGATTTGCTGATACAGCTGTTGTCGTGCCTTTTGATCCAAATGGTTTGTAGGCTCATCAAGTAATAAAAAATCAGCATGAGACGCAAAGGCTTGTGTTAATAAAGACTGGGTTAGTTCTCCGCCGCTGTAAGTATTATCTTCTGAGATAGTGGGAATTTGGGGAACGTAGTGTAATAACCCATTAACTCGAACGGCTCCAGAATCAGGACGAATTTCGCCCAGGATTAATTTTAATAAACTTGTTTTTCCAGAACCGTTTCGACCAACCAAACCCACTTTATGCTTAATAAAAGTTAGATTGAGCTGATTAAACAGAGGTGACAAGCAGATATTTTGTATCAGAATGGCTGAACGAGGCATAGTAAGATTTCCAAAAAAGTGGATGAAAAGGCTTTTTGAGTTGGAAATTTACTGCTTCATTACACGGTATCCTCGGATAAAAATGTGGGTGCAGTATACCATAAAATAAGCATTTACCTCTGTTTCTTAAGAAAACCTTAAGGTTTGCATGGTAAAATGCGCGTACTTTTTATGTATGAGGAACTTTTATGCAAGAACAATCTAATGCCTTTATATCCGCAGCGAGACGTGGGGAGGTTGAAACCGTAAGAGCGTTATTAGAACAAGGTATCAATGTTAATCAAGCAGTCAACAATGGTATGACAGCACTTATGACTGCCTCGAGAGGAGGTCATGTTGAAGTTGTGAAATTATTACTACAAAGCAAGGCTGATCCAAATTTGAAGATGGTGGATCGAACAGCTCCAAACATGAATGTTCGAACGGCACTTCTCTATGTGCTTATTGATCGACCGAGCAACATCCTTGAAATTGTACGTTTGTTGTTGAGTAAGGGTGCTAATACACCTCCAGTTTTGCTAAACATTGCAGAAAAATTCCACGGACAAAATTCTGATGTTTTTAGATTACTCAAAGATCGTAAGGCAAAATTAGCCGCCGCGAATACTCTTTTACATATTGGTCGACTTAGAATGTTTCCAGTCGCAGTACCTAAAGATGTTACTACACTTATCGCTCAGGCAGTTGTAGCTTCGAGAGAACCTTGGGTGCCGAAAAAATAAGTACCGAGAACTATAAAAATCATGTAGCCCGGGTGGAGCAGCGTAGCGCGCAACCCGGGAAAATAATATAGCTCTTTCCGTTTCCGGGTTGCACCCGGGCTACGGGAGTATTATTAAAAGTAATAGTATCTATATGGGGTGAGGTCACATTTCTTAAGAAAACCTTAAAGTTTGCATGCTAAAATGCGCGTACTTTATATGTATGAGGAACTTTTATGCAAGAACAACCTAATACGCTTATATCCGCCGCAAAACGTGGAAATCTTAAGCGTGTAAGAGAGTTGTTAGAACAATGCGCCGATATTAATCAAGCAACTGAACATGGTACTACTGCACTTATGAAGGCTTCGCTAAAAGGTCATGTTGAAGTTGTAAAGGTGCTGTTAGAAAGCGGTGCTGCTGTTGATCAAGCAAAGAAAAGTGGTACGACAGCGCTTATGAAGGCTTCGCGAAAAGGTCATGTTGAAGTTGTAAAGGTGTTGTTAGAAAACGGTGCCAATGTTGATCGATTAAAGAAAGATCGTGCGACTAGGGTTCGTCTGATGCTTAGAGATGACCTCCCAAATCTAAGTGGTGGAGTAGAAAGTAATCCTAATTTTTTTAATCAAGCAGAGAGTTATTGTTCGACTGCACTTATATTTGCTTCGCGAAAAGGTCATTCTGAAGTTGTTAAATTATTGCTTACGTACAAAGCAAAGCCACATTTACAAATGTCTAATGGTTTAACGGCGCTGATCGCTGCATCGAGAAAGAGCTATGTTGAAATTGCACGTTTATTGTTGAACAAGGGTGCTGGTTCAACGCTGGCTATGATTGATGGTAAAACCGTACTCGATATTGCAAGAACACTCCACGGAAAAAAATCTGATATTTTTAAATTACTCAGAGATCATCAGGCAAAAGTAACCGCCGCGACTACTCTTTTATATATTAATCGACTTAGAATGTTTCCAGTCGCAGTACCTAAAGATGTTACTACACTTATCGCTCAGGCAGTTGTAGCTTCGAGAGAACCTTGGGTGCCGAAAAAATAAGTACCGAGAACTATAAAAATCATGTAGCCCGGGTGGAGCAGCGTAGCGCGCAACCCGGGAAAATAATATAGCTCTTTCCGTTTCCGGGTTGCACCCGGGCTACGGGAGTATTATTAAAAGTAATAGTATCTATATGGGGTGAGGTCACATTTCTTAAGAAAACCTTAAAGTTTGCATGCTAAAATGCGCGTACTTTATATGTATGAGGAACTTTTATGCAAGAACAACCTAATACGCTTATATCCGCCGCAAAACGTGGAAATCTTAAGCGTGTAAGAGAGTTGTTAGAACAATGCGCCGATATTAATCAAGCAACTGAACATGGTACTACTGCACTTATGAAGGCTTCGCTAAAAGGTCATGTTGAAGTTGTAA